>Ga0316610_1000158_pt1 | contig 18482 bp, 9 predicted proteins | sample MIS2017111B_MG_FD_207677 | JGI IMG/M metagenome (GOLD analysis project Ga0316610, IMG submission 207677) | Microbial mat bacterial communities from Middle Island sinkhole, Lake Huron, Michigan, United States - MIS.2017.111B | ecosystem: Environmental > Aquatic > Freshwater > Lake > Sediment... | reverse complement strand
TTCAAAGGTTTGTCTGAAGTTATTGTTCTATCACCTGCTGGTAAAATAAGTTTTGATGTGTCGGATGTAGCAAGAATATCTTTTTGAGAGAGTACTGTATTATCTGAACCGAGTATTCGAACCTGTAGCTGAACATTACTAAATGCACTTGAAGGAAGAATTACTGACGCGTATCCGTTCGTTACATTCACTGAAGGAACTTCGTATAATACTTTTTCAGCCTCATTTTTTTCAGAATTTGCAGGCATAATAACCTGAGCTTTCAATCCGAATACTGAAGTAAGGTTTCCTGAAACATCAGTTACTGGGCCAACAAAAGCGGTATTTGCATATCCAATTCGAGCTGGTTCGTATTCTAAATTAATTCCACCAAAAGAAGTTGGGTTTCCAGGTGCTAATGTAAATTGACGACTTTGATTAATATCGTTGCTAATATTTGGACCTGTAAAACTTACTAATATTGGGCCTGCTTCCGTAAGTGTTCCTGCTGCTGCAACTACTGCACACGTTCCATTTTTAATTTGGCCGCGTAGCTGAATACCTGTTGTTGAATTTCCAACCGTGTACACTTCTGCACCACAGTCACCAGTAGAAATAATAGTTCCGCTTTTATCACGAATACCATTTAATACAAATGTTGGAGATTTCCCTACTTTAAGATCGTTATAATCAGTAACTGTTACACCTGAATCTACAAATCCTACTTCACTTCCATTGAATGATACTGCCAAAAATTCTGAAATTTGTCCATCAGCTGTTTTTACAATTATTTGATAAAGACCACCTTTACTGAATGTTTCAGCTGGCAATGTTGCCTTAAAATCACCATTTTCAACACTTAATGGAATTCCATTAATACTTCCTACTTCATTGTAACTTCCTGATTGTGGGTGCCAAACACCAAGAGTAACCTGAGAAGCGGTAAGTGGGTTTGAAGTTGAATCTTTAATACCAAGAGACTCGATATTAATACTTTTTCCAAATACGCTGCTACCAGATTTATTTGCTACAAGAATATGATTTGAAGGTTTTACAGCAAATGCTGCTTCCTGAGTTTTATCTGTTCCTTTCAAACGAATTACATACACACCTTCAGCTGGTAATTGGGCGGTTGCAATTGTTGCAGAAGCAGTTCTGTCTTGCAAAATAGGTGCTGAAAATGTTGCTACAACTTTTCCGTTTGAAACAGCTTCAAATGTAACTGACTGTCCATCAACACGGTCATTTAGGTTTACAACACGTTCTGCAAATACTGCCACAACGCCATTCACACTTGATGATCCAAATGGAAGAGAAATTTGAGCTTGATTTGATGGAGTGAACGATCCTTGGGATCCTTGTACGGTAAATTCTTTAATTTCACTATAAATAGTTTCAGTTTCATCAATAAAAATAGCTGAATAGGTTCCTGCGTCAAGCCCTGAAGTTTGTACAGAACAATTACCCGATTCATTCAATTTGCAGTCGGCAGAAAATACTAAATTGTTTAAATCTTTTCTACTTACAAACACTTTTCCTGAAACATCGGGCACAATAGATTTTTCAGAAGGTTTTTTATATTGAATATTCACTGTTACACTGTCACCAGAAGAAAACGTATCACCATTTGTTGATAATGAAAGAAGTGAATTTCCAAGCTGATTTACATTGTTAAGTTTTGTAAATACACGATTTGTTGTTGCTTCTTGTGAACCTTCTCGGTTGCTAAATTGAATTTTTGAAAGAACGGTTAAAAACTCATCATCACCGCCAATTAATGTTCCTGAAATAAGGAACTCAGTACGCTCACCCGAAGAAAGAACAGGTAAAGAAAAACTATTATTTTGAGGCTTGTAACTTACTGGGCCATTTGCTCGTTTTTGGGTAGTTGAATCGATTGCCTCTGTCCAGTTTACTGAATTTTTTGTTGAAAACATTTCAACCTTTAAATTACTAACCGACTGATTTAAGCTGGTATTTTGAAGAGTAAGAGCGGTTGTAACGGTATCACCAACTTTGTACTCTTTTTCATCAACTAAACGAAGAGATGAACTAATAAAAGCACTTTCTGAAGCCTGTGCGTTATCTTTATTTCCACCAAATAAAATAAAACCAGCGGTAACAGCAAGTAAGGCATATACACCAACCATTGCTGTCATAAACTGTTGTTTTTTTCCACCAACAAGATTTTTTAAAACGTTGTGGCTTTTTGTGCGTGAAAGCGACTGAATGTGATAATACTGAGGTTTTGACATAATTCAAACTGTTTTGTTTTTGTTGTTGAAACGCTATTGAAGCAATTTTACCCCAATTATACTTCAGTTTTTTTATTTGTGCAAGAAAATGCTCATGAGCTTTTATTTCCACAGCTCAATTGTTTCTGCAAAATGTGGCCAATAGGTTTGAATTCTCCCTGGTAAAAGTGACGTTAATTCTTTACCAAACGTAAGTGACGAGTTTTTTTCACCGTGCATTAAAAATAATGTTGGTACTTTTTTTGCTGGAAGAAGACCATGTACCCAATGTTTCAGCATTGCTTGATCGGCATGGCCTGAAAACTCGGAAACCATTTGAATAGCACATTTTACCTCAAATTCACGACCTTCAATCGTAACGTGCTTTATGCCATCTAAAATTTGTCTGCCCAACGTTCCAGCCGCTTGATACCCAGCAAAAACAAGTGTGTGATTAGGATTTTCAATGTTGAATTGAAGGTGTTTCAAAATTCTTCCACCGTTGACCATTCCACTTCCTGCGATGATGATGCACGAATCTTTTCGATGGTTAAGTGACTTACTTTCCTCAACACTTTCAAGTACACGAAGAAGGTTATCACGCAGCGGATTTTTCCTGTTCGCAACCTTATTTCGCATTTCATTATCGTATAATTCTGGATGATCTAAACACACCTCCAACACTTTTGAAGCCATAGGAGAATCGAGAAAAATAGGCACTTGCGGTAATTTATTTTCCCTCATTAATTCAACCAATAAATAGATAATTTCCTGAGCACGTTCAACCGAAAAAGACGGAATAAATACTTTTCCTTTTTGCAATAATGCCTTGCGAACAACAATTTCAAGTTTCGATTTCGGATCAAGAGTTCCATGAAGACGATCTCCGTAAGTTGTTTCACAAAAAATATGGGTAAGGTTTTCTTGCTGCCTTGGAAGAACTGGATCTTGAATAATCGGTTTTCCAGGGTTACCTAAATCACCAGAAAATACAATTGTTTTTCCACTCGATTTTTCGCGAATATACACATACGCCGAGCCTAAAATATGACCAGCATCATGAAACTGAACTTCCAAATTTGGATGAATTTCAAACCATTTTTCATACGGTTGATTCATAAAACGCCCCATTGTTTGGCTTACCTCAACAGAAGTATACAGTACTAATGGTTGATTTTTTTCTATCATCCGCTGAATTTTTTCGCTCTGATGGGGAATATAACCAGTAAACTGATGACGTTGCTGAATTTTCTTATACGCTTCAAACGATTTTAAACCTTCATCATCAGTAGTAGGATTTGCAGATTGACGTTGTTTGTGTTGAGAAGATTCACCTTCAATTTCATTCTTTCGCATTCCCTCCTCGTTAAAATAAAACTCTTCTTGATGAAGCCCGCCCGTTTGCTGCCGTGCAGCATCTTCCATTACAATTTGGGCAATTTCTTGCGTTGCTTTTGTTGAGTAAATTTTACCACCAAACCCCATTTTCACTAAATACGGAAGTCGCCCACAGTGATCGAGATGAGCGTGCGTAAGAACAATTGCATCAAGTTTTTTTGGGTCGAATAGCAGATGCGAATTAATACGAAACAGATTCACCTTTTGACCAACTTGAAACATACCAGCATCAAGAGCAAATGTGAATTTAGAGCCATCAACGCCATGATATTCAAGATAGTATAAAGAACCAGTAACAGTGCGTGCAGCCCCACAAAAGGTAACTGAAAGAGTAGAGTTCATACCCAAAGTTTGGGTTGATTTTTTTTGGTTGTCAATATACTACATTACACCCCGCGTTCACTGTATTGCCAATAGCTAGAAGGGGATGTTTCGGCGATTGTTGTAATAATGGCTATTTGGGCATCGGCAAAACGCTTACTTTGTTTCAAAACCTTAGCAAAGGGAATCCACAGATCCTTTTCCAATTCAATAAATTTCGGTGGTACTACACCTTGATTCCGAAACCGTTGTTGTAACACATGAAGAAGAATTACTACCAATTTTTTACCATCTTCAAGTTCTGCAACAACATCTTCAAGATAGCCGAATTGTCTTCGTGCACAAGCATATTCTATAACCGCTAAACCTGTTTCAATGCTATTAACATAGGCACGTAAAATGTCGGTGTCTCCTCCATCAATTTTATATGCTGACCGTTTTTGAAGTATTGAAGTGGCAAACTGTTGAGCACGTGGAAGATAAGTAGTAAGTGTTGGGGTGTCTTTAAACTTTTCAAGCATCCCTACTTTGTCGAAGATACGAAGCACTTCTTCATAGTCTTTTTTAAAAATAGTTTTTATAATACGATGAAATACCTCAGTTGATAAACAACCAGACTCACCATGTGCTCTATTTCTTTCAATATAAGACTTCAAGCTGTTTTTTTCTTGAACTGTCACCTCACTTGAATTGAACCAATATGAAATGTGCTTATTCCATCGATGCCAAACATCTTTCATGGTTTGCAATTCTTCACTTATCGCAAATGCCGCAACATCCATCGCCTTCGGTTCATCCCGTTCTATAAGACCTTGAATTTCCTCTATTTTTCCTTTTACTGAGCCTGTTTCAAGAGACATAGAACCTAAGCTATTGCACAAAAATAGCCTGTTGTCAACGTTTTTTTGTAGGCTAGAGAATAGTTTTTTCCTACCCGATCATGGCTAAAAATCCTGAAGGAAGCCCTACCCCACTTTCACAGTGGTTGATAATTTCTTCAACCGTTACTGTTTTTGTAGAAAACATTTGCTGAAGAAGGATTTGCAAAATTGCAGGAGTAAATCGGGGTGAGTGGAGGGTAATAATCATTTTTCCTTCTGGTTTGAAAATGGTTTTTGCAGCGGTGATTAAATCACGTAAATGCTCTTCAATACTGAAAATTTCACCTTTTGTACCTCGTCCGTAACTTGGTGCGTCAATCATAATTGCATCATATTTTTTCTCACGACGACCTTCACGGAGCATAAACTTCAATGCATCTTCAAGCACTAAACGCTGTCCAGTTCTATCAACCTTGTTTTCGTCTAAATTTGTGGTGTAGCTATTCATGGCAGAGCGAGATGAGTCGACTGCTGTTACCTGAAACCCTTTTTTCGCTAAATCTACACAGTTTGAACCCGAGTAGGTAAATACATTTAATACAGAAAAGTGTTGAAAAAAGTCGGGGTTTTCATCAGCAGTTCCTGTAAAAAATTCAGGAAGTTTTGGTGTGTACATCCAGTGTTCAGTAAATACACCTAAGTTTCCAAAATCGTTTGGTTCAATTTGCCATTCAAGCCCATTTGGTGAGGTAACCGACCATTGATCGGGTAATACTTTTCCACCAGGAAGTGATTGCCACTCACCTTTTTCAGCTACTGTTCGCACAAATTCAGCATCAATACCCGTCCATAACGCAGGGTTAAAAGGTTGCCAAACTGCTTGTGGACATGGTCTTTTTAGTTTGTATGAACCAAATTGTTCAAGCTTAAAACCATCACCACAATCTAATAATCGATACTCGTCAGACATAAATAAAAATAAGATAAAATTGAATTAGTTGTTCTTATAGGTTATTGATGAATGAAGTTTCGCTTGTAGTCAAATGAGTGAGACAAATGAACATAAACAAGCATGAAAAAAAGCCTATAATTGAATATAGGCCTTCGTTTTTTTTCTAAAATCTGCTTTACACTTTGAATAGCAGTAAAAAATAACCTATTCCAACAAACATTGCTGAAATAAGTAGTGATTCAACAAGCCGAACAGGCCATGGTCGATCCCATTGATCGCCGATTCGAGAGAGAAAAAAAACAACAATAGCAAAAGCATATATTTTATAGTTCAAATTTACTGTTTGAAAAATAAATGAGAAACTAAAAAAAGCTATAGCTAGTGACAAAAAGCCATCCAAAACCGAGTAAGTTTTGAACACATAAGGTAAAAACCTTATAAACCCAAAAATGGGCTGGAGTATATATTTTTGCATAACAATAAATTTTATATTTAAAGTACTTCACTTGAAGCATACTTTTTAAGGAATGTCAAAGATGTTGTGGTCATTTTTTTCAGGTTAAAAATAGGCCTCTGTAATTCTTGAAAATTCCCTCTTTTTGACAACACAGTGCATTTTATTCAAAAATTGAAGTATTATTTCTTTTTTTAGGTATTTATTTACATATTCAATACTATGGCTAACACTTCACTTGAAACAATTCGTAATTTTGCCCGTAAAAATGGGTTTGTATATCCTGGGTCTGAAATTTATGGCGGACTTGCTAACACCTGGGACTTTGGGCCAAAAGGTGTCCTTTTAAAGGAAAATATTAAAAAAGCTTGGAAGCAGCATTTTGTGTATGAAAGAACCGACATGCTTGAATTAGATGCGGGAATTTTAATGAATCAAAAAGTGTGGGAAGCAAGCGGACACACAGCTGGTTTTAGCGATTGTTTGGTTGATGATAAAAGTTCAAAACACCGATTTCGAGCCGACCATTTAGTTGAAGATCAACTAGGGATTGACGTTGAGGGAAAATCGCCAGAGGAAATTACCGAGCTTATTCGATCAAATAATCTTATCAACCCGATCACCAAAAAACCAGGAGATTGGACGGAAGCGAGATACATGAATTTAATGTTCGAAACAAACCGTGATAAAATTGGAAACGACCCTGCTCAACGTATTTATTTACGGCCTGAAACTGCTCAGGGAATGTTCGTGCAATTCAAAAATGTAGTTCAAACAGAACGACCTAAAATGCCGTTTGGATTGGCCCAAATTGGAAAAGCATTCCGCAACGAAATTACCCCTGGAAACTTTATTTTTAGGGTTGTAGAGTTTGAACAAATGGAAATTGAATATTTTATTGCCCCACCAAAAGTGAAAGATGATTGGAATATTCCGTTTGAAGAATTTTTAACTTCTCAGCAGGAATTTTTAACTGAAAAATTGAACTTTAACCCTGAATCATTTAAGCTGAAAGAACACTCACCAGATAAGCTTTCGCACTATTCAAAACGTACGGTAGATATTGAGTATAATTTCCCATTTGGCTTTTCAGAATTAACTGGATTGGCATACAGAACCGATTTTGATTTGAACCAGCACCAAACTCATTCTGGGCAAAAAATGGAGTATCAAGACCCTATCACAAATGAAAAATATATTCCACATGTACTTGAACCAACAGTGGGTGTAGATAGGCTCTTTTTAGCTGCTTTGTGCGAGTATTATTGCGAGGAAGAAATTCAAAATGAAGAAACAACTGAAACCAGAATTGTGATGAAATTTCCGTTCAATATTGCTCCTGTGAAAATTGCTATTTTGCCGTTGATGAAAAAAGATGGGTTAAAAGAAATTGCTGAAGAAATTCACAGAGATTTAAGAAAAAATGGATTCTCTGCCGATTATGATGAGAGTGGTTCAATTGGAAAACGTTACCGCCGTCAAGATGAAATTGGAACACCATGGTGCTTGGTGGTAGATTACCAAACAAAGGAAGACAACACCGTAACCCTTCGCCACCGAGATACAATGGAGCAAGTGAGAGTGCAAATTAATGATGTTCAACAATGGTTGAGTGAAAGTAAGTTTTAAAAAGTTTTGATTCTTTCAATACATTTATTTCATAAAACAATATGGACTATTTAAAAGACAAAAAAATGAATATATATAAGTTGTGGGTTGCTGCATTGCTTACTTGGTTACCTTTTTTAGGCATATTATTGTTTGATTTTCTCGTGTTAGAACCTTATCATCAAATTGTATTTCGCTTGATTGGAATACCTGTGTTCAAAAGAAGTGACTATATTTTAATTATGGATAGAGAAAAGCTGCAATACCTGAATTGGCAGCAAAAACTTGGTTGTATGTACTGTGGATACGTAAACGGACTAGCAGCTTATTTTAAGGCAATTGTGAATAGAAGCGAAAAATATTGGTGTGGAATTATGCATGAAAATGTGCAAAAACTTCATGGACAGGAATATCAAACTGAGATGGATTTTGCTGAATTTGGAAGCGAAGAAGATTTTAAGAAAAAATACAAAAAAGAAGGTAAATAACCATGCATTTTTTAGATTCTGAACTACATTTAGGATTGTAATAATGTAAAGGAAAAAACAGCTTGCAACAATGAAAATAGTGTGATACAATGGGTTTAAAATAAATATAAAAACCCTCAAAAAATGTTCACACGTTTACACCCACGGCAAAGATTGCTTTTTGTTTTCTTTTTAGCAAGTGTAGTAATTGGTACTACTGCATTTGGAATTTGGAATATCTTTTCCCCATCAAATGGTCAATCTGAGGCACTTGCCTACACTCCGCCTACTGGAATTTATACCGATGCTTATACCTATGAAGACGGTTTTTCCAACCCAACAGCTGGTATTAATACATCAGCATCACCTGGGGCATTATTTACTACTGCGGGGCAAATAACGGCAGACCTTCAAAACACTGTTATTACTTCACAGTGTATAACACTTCCACAGCCAAGTGGGGCAACATTTAGTGGGTGGCTTTTTTCAGATATTGATATGAGCAACACAACAAACCTTGCTTCAGCTCAACTTAAAATTCAAGATTGTGGCGGAACAGATTTGCAAACAAGCAACGTGACAACCACTGCTGGAGTAAAATCGGTAGATATTTCTGGTATTTCAACTGCTCAAAGTTCTGTACGATTACAACTTTTGTTCAATCATAATACTGGTACCAAAGGAAGTATTTTAAATTACTGGAAAATAAATGGGAAAAGTACAGGGGCAACTGATATTACCATAACTCCTGCAACTTCTACCGTAAATGTTGGAAGTGAAATTATTTTTACGATCAATTATTCATCGAATGGTGCCATTACAAAAAGTCCGAAAGTAATTGTAGATTTAGAAAAAATAAACGGACTAGCGACCCCAACAGTTGATGACGGACTTGCTGAAGATGCTGAGGAAGATCATGGAAGTGGAGTAAAACCACAGCGACCAATTCAATTTGTACGAGCTTCAAATGCAACTGGTTCAATAGTGCCAACAACACCAGCGGCGAACGCTACAAGTGGCCAAGTGGTGTGGAATTTGCCAGATATTGCTGATGGAACAAGCGATTCAGTAACGGTTACTTTCAAAGTTCCAACTGGATATGTAGACCAAAAAAAGGTAGCAGCGGCAGTAACACTACAATTTGGTGATGAAGAAACTACAAATATTACAACGCTGAGTGCACGGCAGGAAATTACAAAAAATTCTGCCAACGTAACTGCTATTGGATTATGGACACCTCGAATTGAGGAGCATTTTTGGCAAAACCAAATTGGGCCATCTGCTACTAATTTTGAGGCAAGAATGAGGTTTTTAAATACCTACTCTACTCCATCTGGAACGAATCCACAAACTTCTGATATTCCTGAGGTAAATATTACGGTGAATATGAATCAGGGTCAGTGTATTCCAGTTTACAGGGGAATGAACCCAGCTTATACACCATTTTTCACTGTTATTTCGCAACCAACACTGGGAATTCCAGTAGATGGGCCGTTGGTGTTAAAACTTGAAAAACACACAATAGATTGGAGAGTATTTAGTGCTTATATTGATATTGCAGGTGGTTCTGGAAATTGTACCTCAGGAAATGTAGTTACGTTTGATATGACGGCTCAAAGTACACTACCAGCTAATTTCACTGTTTCAAATAGCAAAAACATGACCATACAGGTTATAACAACAAGAAATGGTGGTGGAAATATTTACAAAGTACAAGACGAAAATACAAACACAGTATTAAATAATATTTTTGGATGGCCAGGTCATGGTGATGGTATTGTAAGTGATTTTGGATCGGTAACTGCTGGTCAATACTTTAGCATTTGGGGGCCATATAACGACATTCCTGTTCATACAGTTACCCTTGATTACAGTTACAATGTAATGCGTATTCCAGCAAACACAACATTCCACGGAGTTGTTGATGATGGAAGAGTTGATAATTTTTATAAAGATATAACAGGCACCGCACTTGACCCAAGTAACCCAAGTTTTACCCATGGAAACCCTGTTGCAAGTGGTTGGACACTTATTGACAAAACAAACGTAGCAGTTCCCTACACAAGTACAAACCCAGCTAATGCCAATGGTATTGTAGTAGGAGATGGTGTGGCAAGAATATTGATGGTGAAAACTGCTGATGAGCCAAGAGAAATTGCTCCAAGAAATGGAAAGTTCAACCCTGTTACCATGTTTAGAATGTGCGATGGAACGATTATGGGATGTGGTGAATTAGCTGATGGAACAAACCTTGTTATTAACATAAGTACAACCTCGAGTTATTACAGTGGTGTTTGGTATACTGGAGAAGTTCATAACAGAAATTTAGTGAAGCATAATAATTTATCGCGGCCTGAAATTCGAGTAGCACCAGTACAAACTGGATATCCAGCTGGATCGGTAGCACAATTTCGATTAATTCCTGGAAATGCCAATAGTGCAAGTAAATCAACCGATGGCAGATGGGGAATAAACCTATACAACACTCGAGAATATATTGATTTAACAGGCTTAACCTCACAAATTATTAATCCAACATTTGGGCCGAATGGAATAAATACTGCAGCAATTATATTTCGTGCACCAAATCCAGCAACCTGTTTAGCTTCAACCGACAGTACCTCAACCGACTGTTTAGCGTGGTGGGAAGTACCTCAAAGTTCTCAACCTCAAAATGGATGGGGATTTCGAACAAGCGACTGGATGCACGATCAGTATGGTTTAATGTACTCATTCCAACTGAACGCACCTATTAAAACTACCACTCCCGCTGGAACTGTTTTGAATGTTACCGCAGAAAGTAGAGCTTATAATACCTCAACTGGGCTACCAACAACACTTGGGGCAAACAACGCAGCACCTACAAATCGCTGGGCTGCAACAAATTATTCAGCTCTAGGAAGTGCTCAGGTTACCGAAAACCCTGCTATTACTGCAAGTAAAACAGCACCAACTTCAAAAGATATCAACCAAATAGTAACTTATAACCTTTCGGCTACAAACATTGGGAATGCACCAAATAACGGCATATACCTTGTTGATTTATTGCCAAAAACTGGAGTAAATGGAAGTCAGTTTACCCCTAATTACGATAAAATTTATATCAGTTTAGCTACTGTTGATGGTAAAGCTGAATATTCAAACGATACAACGTGTTTTACCTCCTCTTTAGCTGCTACTTGGGTTGACATGCCACTGACAGCATCTTCTTCTCGTGCTGGATTTACAAGCGAAACAACGAATATGGTACCAGCTTCAGCAAATTGTATAAGAATAAGGCGAAACCCTTCTTCAACACTTAATATTAACCCAGGAAGTGGAATTCAGGCATTGCTTGATGTGGTTATTCCAAATAATGTTACTCTTCGAGGGCAGCGAATTTTCAATAAAGCACTTGGTGGAGCTTCCCCTACCCTTGGTTCATCATCAACTGGTACCGTAAGCCCAGTGGAAACGGTAAATCGTGAAACGCTTATTTCTAATGATATTTCAGTTGCGGTAAATAAAAAATTTGAAACCGATCCAAATAACCCAAATTACATTAAGTGGATTCTGGAATACCGAAACACCTCAGGAAGTGTAGCAACAAACATCAATTTGAGTGACAGCATTCCAAACCAGGTTGTATTTGAAAACCCAAGTTTTGACGCCACTACGTTATCTGCCCGAGTTGCTCTTAATTCACGATTATCGTGTAATAATGTAGGTTGTACACCAACAGCTGTTGGAGGAAATGGCGAAGGTGGAAATTTGGCATTTACTATTTCTCAGCTTGATCCTGATGATGGAACTCCTGGAAGTGGTTTAGATGAAGGAGTTGTCTATTTTTGGACTCGTGTGCTTGATCCACAAAATACTACTTCAGTAGCAAATTCGGCAACCATAACACCAAGCAGCGGTACAGGGGGCACAAGTACTTCAACCTTGAATCAACCAAATATAACAATAACAAAATCTGAAGTTCCAACACCAAACCGCGGTGGAAATGGAACACAATTAACTCCTCATATTATCAACCCAAATGACCAACTTGTTTACACAATTACTGCAACAAATAACGATACAACTTCTCAATATTTTAGAATTGTAGATCAGCTTCCAGCTTATTTTACGCCTACGGGAATTACTATTAACGGAGCAAATGCAAGTTTAAGTTTAATTGATGGAAGTGGAGTTTTAAGGTACAATCAGCCAACCTCAACTGCTCAAAATTCAAATGTAACTATTGTTATTACAGGAAACGCTGATAGTAATTCGAAAGGGGTATTGCTACAAAATACTGCGTTCATTACTCCATGTCAAAACTCAACGGGAACCTTGTGTGGATTTAGTGAAAAAACGAATACAGTGTTTGCCCAAGTAAACCCAAACAATGCACCTGTTGCAACAAATTCTGTTTTCATTGTGAATAAAGATTCCAGCAATAATGTGTATGATCTTCAACCACATATTACTGATACAGAAAATGACGCGAACTTATCAACGCTAACCATTAACTCAACTTCAACCAATGGAACATTGCTCAATCAAGGAAACGGTACTGTGCGTTACACCCCAAATTCTGGGTATGTGGGAACAGATAGCTTTACTTATGTAGTGTGTGATCAAACTGCACTGTGCGATAATTCAACAACGGTAAGTATTTATGTAAATCCTGTTGAGTCTGTTGCTATAACCAAAGTAGCAAACAAAACACAAGCAAATTCTGGTGAGCAAGTAACCTACACGCTTTCTTATCAAAATAATGGGCCAGCAGTTCAAAACGGTATTATTACCGATACACTGCCAACTGGAGCTACGTTTGTAAGTTGTTCAAACAGCTGTAATTCAACAAATTTACCAATAATAACTTGGAGTGTAGGAAACCTTGCAAATGCTGCAAGTGGAAGTGTAACACTTACATCAACCGTAGCTGAAAACAAAGATGCCGTAATTACGAACTCAGCGAGTTTAAGTTGCCAAATTCTTGTTTGGAGTGAAACAACCCCTAACGTTGCAACACAGATATTACAAAATTGTACAGCTCAAAATGCCACTGCAAGTACTACTATAACAGCCCCAACATTATTGATAACAAAAACAGTAAATGGAACAGTGTTTAACCCAAATCAAACTGCAACCTACACCATTGAAATAACCAATTCAGGAAATGGACCAGCAACAAATGTAAGTATTTCAGATACTATTCCTACAGGCCTAACCTACGTTGCAAATAGTTGTAGCAATAGTTGTAACCAAACTGGATCAACCCTGAGTTGGAATGTTGGAACGTTAGCTGCAAGCCAAGTTACAAGTGTAACATTTCAAGCAAGTGTAAATTCAAATGCAACGGGAACTATTACCAACTCGGCTTCGGTGGTAAGTACTGAAATAAGTACACCTGTTTCTGACACCGTTGATATTTCAACAAATAATTCGCCAACTGCTGTAAACGATTCAGTTTCAACCAATCAAGATCAGTCTGTTGTTGTTACCGTTCCAACGAATGATACCGACCCTAATAATAATATCGACCCATCAAGTGTAACAATTACCAGCACACCAGCACACGGTACTGCAACTCTTGTTCCTGGTAGTGGACTTACTCCTCCAGCTACTATTCGTGTTGTTCGCACAGGTTATTTAGACTGCAATGCGTGGGTAGCTGCAGGTCAGCCTGTTGTTCAAGTAGATACCATTCCTTTCGATGAGTACGTGAAAAATGTTCTTCCAAATGAGTGGATAAGTAGCTGGCCCGCCGACTCGTTAAAAGCTGGAGCGATGGCGGTAAAAATGTACGCTTGGCATAAACAATCTATTTCTTGGAGGGGGTATCTGGGTGGCGATGTGGTAGATAATACCTGCGACCAATATTATGTTCCTAATAGTGCAAATGCAAACACAAATGCTGCGGTCGATGCAACATGGAACTTTACATTTACCAGAAATAATAATCTCTTTTTCTTCAATTATGTAGATACCGATGCTCACTGTGCTTCGTGGCTTCCAGGGCAACCTTGTATGGGTCAATACGGTAGTCGTGATAAAGCACTTCAAGGGTTTACGTGGCAGCAAATTTTGCAATCATACTATAACCCAATTCAAATTGGCAGCACTGGTTCAGCAACAGGTCAAATAACATACACCCCAACAAACGGCTTTAGCGGAAACGATAGTTTTACCTATCAAATTTGTGATACTACTGGGCTTTGTAGCAGTGCAACTGTTTCGGTAACAATTCTGAGTAACCCGAACCTAACCATTCAAAAAGCAGTAAGTCCCACAACAATAGTCAATCGTAGTGATACACTTACCTACACACTTACATTCGAAAATACAGGTCAGCAACCATCTACAAATACTATTATTCAAGATGATTTTGATGAAACAAAAGTCGATTATACTTCGTGTGATGTAAGTTTAATAACAGGAGCAATTTCCTCAGCAACATGTAGTCAAAATGCTGGAATAGTAACCTTCAACATTGGCACTGTGCCTGCAAATAGCGGAGTTTTAACTGTACGTTTTACAACAACAATAAAAAATAACGCGGTAGGAACTATTACCAATACAGGAACAATTGATAGTAATGAAACATCACTTACCGCTTCAAATCAAGTACAAAATACTATTGCTGTTCCTCAGCTAACACTACAAAAAACAGTGTCAACAGATGGAACAACTTTTGTGGAAAATGTATCACCAAACCGTGGCGATGCCGTAACATTCCGTTTACAAATTGCCAACCCAAGTACAAATGCTGATGTAACAAATGTGTCAGTTTCCGACATTGTGCCCACAGGTTTAACCTACGTTGCAAATAGCTGTACAAACTCGTGTAATGCATCTTCAGTACCAACTATACAGTGGACAATTCCTACCATTTTAGCTGGGCAAACTGTAACAATAACCTTCCAAGCTACTGTAGATGCAAATGCTGCACAAGGAATGATTACGAATACTGCCAACGCCACAACGAGCAGTGTAGGAGTACCAGCCGTGCAAGATCAGGCAACGGTAACAGTAGGTGCCGTACCAACAGTAGATTTAGTTCTAACCAATTCAAATGGAATAACTTCGAAGGCACCAAATACCACCTCGGTGTATGTTCTTACTGTTCAAAATACTGGTAATACAACAGCAACAGGCATTACCCTTACTGAAACTGTACCCGTAGGTACAACCTTTGTAGCTTCACAATCAACTGCTGGATGGAGCTGTAGTGATGGAGCCGTTGGTGGAACAAGCTGTACGCTGAGTGTGGCAAGTTTGGCAAATGGAGCAACTCAAACTTTTAATTTTGCAGTGTCAATTCCAGCTTCAATTGATAGAAATCAAGCAGAGATAAGCAACGTTGCAAGTATTCAAACCAGCATGACAAACCCAACTGAAACACTACTTACAAACAATTCAGTAACCGATACCGATACTATTGCTTTTGACCCAACACAAGTGGTAACTTTGAATAAAACTGCAAATGTATCAACTGCAAAACCAGGCGACACCGCAACCTTTGTTTTAACCTACCAAAACCCAAATAACTGGATTGTAACAAATGCTATAATGACCGATCCAATTGGTGCTGGTTGGGAATATGTTTCTGGTAGTTGTAGCAATAGTTGTGTGTACGATAGCACATCAAAAACGCTTACCTGGAACCTTGGAGCTTTAAATGCAAATCAATCAGGCTCGGTAAGTTTTCAAGCAAAAATTGCATCAACAGTTACCGCAACGCAACTGAGCAACACTGCCACGGTTGATATTACCGAAACGCAACCAACAAATGCTACGGTAACCATTACAGTACAGCAACAAACTGCACCGGTTATTACACCCCCAGCTGAGCTTATTCGTACAGGAGGAATTGTGGGAATTTCGTTTGGTGCATTTGTAATGTTCTTAGCAACACTCATATTCGTTGCTCGAAAAAGAAGGATAACAGAAATTTCCCATCCTTATCACTTCTAGCCTTCAAAGTTGACAGACTTATCAATATCTATTGTGTTCCAGCCAGTTACACAATTTTTACTGTTTACTATGTCTGAACAAACCCAACTCTCTACAGAATTTTCTTCTGGAAAAAAATCAAACTTATTCCAGCTCAACCTTTTTTCTTTATTTGCAGTACTTGCAATTTGTTTAACTGTTGTTGGCTCTACTTGGTTTATCAGCCAGCGGCCCACTGTTATTCGAAACGTGGGAACTGAAAAAACTCAAAACGGGGTTATAATAAACACTCTTTCCGTAACAGGTTCAGGCAGTGTTTCAGCTAAACCAGATATGGCTACAATTCGTGTTGCAATTAGTGAAACAAAAAATACAAGTGGTGAGGCGTTGAAAGCTGCGAACGAAAAAATAAATCAAATTCTTGATATTTCTAAGAAAAATGGTGCTGAAGAAAAAAACATTACCACCACTCAATTTGATATTCAAACTGAATACGATTATGGCGGAAGCGAAAGAAAAATTATTGGCCAAAAAGCAAATCAAACACTACAAATTATACTAAAAAACGTTGATGAAAAGGGTGAAAAAGCTGCTAAAATTGTAGATAGCTTGTCTTCTATTTCGAATATTCAAATTCAAGGTATCAGTTTTGATATTGAAAATAAAGAAAGTGTGTACCAACAAGCTCGAAAAGAGGCCTTCGATCAGGCAAAAAAACGAGCAAACGAGTCGGCAACGTTGGCTGGTGTTACGCTGGGAAATGTGGTAACTATAAACGATGTGCAAGTTCAAACCCCTGTGGTACAAAATGCTGTTTCAGCAAATATGATGTTAAAAGATAGCACATCGAGCACTACTATTTCAACAGGAACACTTACAACCAGCATTCAAGTGGAAGTTGTATTTGAAATTAATTCGTAATTTGTGTAAACAAAAAACCCACCGAGTGGGTGGGAATTGGTTTGTGATAAAGAGGAAAAATTAAAATTGAATACCAGAATTGAGTACCATTTGATCTACTTCGGAGAGTAAGGAATCATCTCCTTTGTAGCTTATATTATAAACAACCTCATTTACTATTTTAGTAAATACAGCTCCTCCACAATATTTATCAGTAGGTTTTTTATACTCTTGATTCTGCTCTCCAGGTTGACAACCATCTTCTCCAATAGCTTGTCCGTTTAAAGGAATTTCGCTACCATCAAAACTTGCGGTGTAATACCAGAATACCCCCTCTTTTCCTTCTCCAGTTGGATTCCAATTTCGCTTTTCACGTGCCAAATAAGGTGATATTCTTTTATAATCTTGAATATATTGACCTATTCCTCCTGACGGATTGTTCTTTTTTGCCAAAATATACAAACTTCCTTTTACATTCTTTAACTCATAATTTACCATATACTGATTATTACTTGTTACGTTACTCTCGTCTTTAATAATACTCCATTGGTCTGAATAAGAAATACTTACTCCTGGCATGTATTTTGAGGTTAATGTTCTATTGATGGGAGTACTTGAACCACTCTGAACTAAAACCTGTGAACTCACCGAGCTACTCGACATTTGCGATGAACTGCTTACACTTGCAACTGGTTGAACAACTTGTTTTGTTTCTGATTTGAGGTTTAGAATAGTACTTGGTTTGTATTCTTTTGGAGCTGCTAATTCAGCTGCTGCTGCGGTAACGGTGGTAAGGGCAAGTAACATTAAGATAGTTGCTACAAGTGCGTTTTTCGTAATGAAGTGAATGGTTTTAAGATAGTTTTCTTGAAGAGACATAAAAAAGATAGTTGTTGAATTTGTTGATTGATTGGCTTTTTTCCACTTGGTTAAAAATGTGTAATAGGCATCGTTTCGCTGATAAATATATGATCGATCAAGCTCTAGCATCGCTGAAATAAAATCGGTGTCGTTTTGATTTTTCATGTTTATTTGAGGCATAGAATCAATGGTTTTTTATTCATATTACAAATTATTTTATGAAGCATTCAGCCAGATTTGTTTGCATTGTTCACGTAATTTTTTTAAAGCACGAGATAATCGCTGACGAACATTTGCCGAGCTTATATTCAGCATTTCAGAGGCTTGTTTGCTAGAAAAATCAGCTTGAACACACAGCTCTACAATTTCTTGGTCTTGAACGTTGAGTTGGCGGTCAACGCAAGCTTTAAGCTGTTCAATTTTGTATTGATAATGATTACTGTAAATATCCATTTGTGGGTTAAACTGAGCGTAACTTATTTGATCAAAATCGGTGTAAGCGTTTCGTTGTTTGCGATACAAAAATTGCTTCATTTTATTTTTAGCAATGGCAAAAACAAG
>Ga0316610_1000156_pt1 | contig 18646 bp, 16 predicted proteins | sample MIS2017111B_MG_FD_207677 | JGI IMG/M metagenome (GOLD analysis project Ga0316610, IMG submission 207677) | Microbial mat bacterial communities from Middle Island sinkhole, Lake Huron, Michigan, United States - MIS.2017.111B | ecosystem: Environmental > Aquatic > Freshwater > Lake > Sediment... | reverse complement strand
ACTTGAGATCAAATACTGACAGTAAATTTGTCTAGTAGTTTTCATAACAAATCACACGTTAGTTGTGTGTAGTAATACACAGTTATATTTTTTGATTTATGTAAAGTGAGGAAGTCCTACAGTTATATCAAATTCGATGAAATTAAGAATTTTGTAGCCTCAATCAAAGGTAACACTATACTTGTTCCGATTTTATTAGAATTAGCCAATTATAACTTTCCAGACTTTGATAGAAAACAGCTTACAGCACACTTGAATTTAAGTGTAGATGATGTTAAAGAGCTGACTAAAGCCTACGAGCAAGACAATGAAACCTATAAAAAATACAAAACCTCAGATAGGTCATCCCTTGATGCAATGTATTTACTATGGTTATTATTCGCTATTGATAAAAATCAAGACCTAATTGTTTTTGCACACTAAATATGCTCCCAAAAATCATAGCTAAAGGTCCATTTTTACCTGAAAATATAAGCTTAATCACTAATCCTGTTTCTCAACGACAGACAAATCCCGAGATTGAGGAAGTCATATCCAAAACTTGGCACGAGCTTGAAACTAATGTAAAAGCCAAGAATCAATTACTATGGAACGGAGAAAGTCTACGTTTGGATGATTTAAAAGAAGAGCATGGGAAACTAGAATTGTACACAAGTCCTACAGACTATAAAACCCGTACATGCTTAGAGCGAAACGTACAAGAAGTAAAAAATCTTGGATTGCCGTATTTAAGTGCGGGACTAGCTATTGGTGGTTTTGTGGAAACTTTGGATGGCTTCTATGTTTTCAATCAAAGAAGTGTGAAATCAGTTGAGAAATTTAGAATAGATTTTATCGGAGGCGTAATGGATAACATGGAGGCCAAAGATGGTTTCGATCTTTTAAATCACATGTATTTAGAAATCCAAGGAGAATTGAATCTAAGTAAAGATTTTATACAAAATATTTCAATTTTAGGGCTAGTTTTGAGTAATTTTGGCAATATAATTATTGCAACTTCAGTTAAATTAAAAATCAGTTTTGATGAACTGAGTCAGATCTTTGAGCAAAAACATGACGAGGAAGTTCAAAATCTGGTTAAAATCGACCCTAAAGATTTACCTGAATTTATAGCTAAATTAGGTAGTTATAAGCCAGCTGCTTTGGAGTTGTTAAACTCAGGAATTTAAAAGGATTCGAGCTCGTTTGCTTTAATCGAAAGTCGGTTAAGATTTCTCACCTTGTTCGAAATGACAAAAGTCACACTTGTGTTTTTAACATAAAAAACCACCCTCAATTAAGAAGGTGGTCATTTATATCTTTTGTGATGATATTAGTTTGAATTCTTTGCCCAATTTCTAAACTATCAATTTATTGATTTGTGCTTGTTTTAGTGTTTGTAGCGTTGGCTGAATTTGAGTTTTTAATTTTTACCTCTCATCATCCCCATGCCTTTTCCAGCACCTGGACCCATCAAACCATCAAGACCTAAATCAGTTTGGACTTTTTGCTGAGCCTCGTGGGCTGTTTTTACAGCTTTATGCGCATCTGAAAGTTGAGTAAATTTGGCTTGAGTGTCGACTTTGGCAAGGATTTCAGCCCCTTTTGGTGAGTCTGCTACAGCTGTTTTCCAAGCGTCGTAGTTTCCTGAATCCAGTGCGTCTTGCTCAGCTTTATGATTTGCATCTTGTGCTGGGTTACCCATTCTTTCCCCTCTGCCGCCCATCATTCCCATACCTTTTCCAGGAAGTTGGATTCCCAAAGTGTCAATAATGGCTTTAGCTTTGTCAGGCTCATTATTTTTCATATATTCGTGAGCTTGTACTAATTGATCAAATTTGGCTTGTGTATCAATTTTAGCTACTTGGTCAGCCCCGTTTGGAGTTGCTTTGACAGCTGATTTAAATGCTTCGTAATCTTTGTTATCAAGTGCAGTTTTAACAGCATCCATTTGAGATTTAAATTGTCCTTTGTTAGTATTGCTGGTGTAACTTGTATTTACAGGACTTGTAGTTAAGGCTGTTGCTGATTGAGCATTTACAACCATAAATCCAGCAGCTGAAGAAATTAAAACTCCTCCTACTGAAAGTGCGGTTAAAAATTTAGTTGTATTAGTCATAATGAATTATTTTTTGATTTTTAAAATAGTGAAGCTGTAAAAAAGGATCCTAATTATTTACTTCTAGAAATATTACACTAACTGATGTAAAAAAATGACACTTTCTATTTCTGGTCTTATAAATGGGTCAAAAGGGCGTGGTGGCAGCTTGTGAATCTCCAAAACTAAGTCAGGATTTTGCAAATCCATCTCGATCAAGACTGTGTCACCAGGTTGGATTTCAGAGATAAAATCATTGGAGAGTAAATATTTGTTTGTTTCGAATGGGTTTTTCACTGTCACTTCCGAGGTCTCGCTATCAAAAGGTGCAATATCCCGTACTTTACCCCTAAATTCAGTTTCTTGTTTTCCTTGTTTGTATAAATCTTGGAAACGCTTTGGTCGATAAGGCAAACCTTCTAGGGATTCTTGAGTATTAGAAAAGTAATTTTCAAGTGATTTGCTATTTTGGACTAAGACTATCGAACAAGAGGCTAAAACAACCAAAATTATCCAAACTGAACCAAACACAAGACTGCGGTTTTTTACAAAAGGTAGATCTGTCTGCCTATATAATAAATATAAAATTATACTTACTAATGCCACAATTAAGAGTATTTCGGGCAATCCTCTTGTCAGCATTAACCAAAAATCTAAACCGTCAAAATTTATCAATCTATTGGCTTCTAGTGAATCCCAAATAAAATAAGCTAAGCTAAGACCTGCGCCTATTAACAAGATGATTATTGTTATAATTCTGAGAAAATCAATCAGCCAAAATCGCCAATACGAATGCGGTTTTTCTTGATGAATTTTCTGTATGATTTTGTTTTTAAGATCGTCGTTAGGCATATGGATTATGTAATTAAGTTGTAGCGACGACCTCCGCGTCGCCATTTGCAATTTTGTTCAATTTACTAAATATTTTCGAGCTCTTTCCCTGGCTCGTTTAAGTTTTACTGCTATTGTATTTTCACTAAGTTTTAAAATATCGCTAATTTCTCGGAGGCTTTTTTCTTCCAGATGAAATAAAATAAGTAAGTTTCGATCGCTCTCTTTGAGGTTGGATAAAACTACCTCTAATTCGTCTGAAGTCAGCTTACTTTCTTCCTTCTCCGGCGCTGGGATATACCAAAAATCCTGTAGGTCTATACTAAAAAACTTAGAATTTGATCTGATCATATTGACAGCCGCATTATGAGCTACGCGATACAACCAAGATGAAAATTTAAATTCTTTTTTATAGCTGGCAAGATTTTTCCAAGCTTTGAGAAAAGTTTCACTTACGGCATCTTGAGCCTCAGTCTCGTTGTAGTTTAAAAGTCGGCGGCAATAACGCAAAATTGGCTGCTCCCAGCGATTAACAATTTCATCAAAAGCCCCATTTGTGCTATCTTTTAAAGCAAGTTCAACCAGCTCCTCATCTGTTTTTTCTAAAAATTCAGTCATTATAAAGTATTACACAAGAGTTTTGGTTTTGTGACAAGGGGGAGAAATTTAGAATCAGTTTTTAACTATTATACAAATTCTTTAAGCTGTTCTAAAATTTCTTGCATGTCCTCTTGATACTCAATTAGATTTTGTTGAGTTAATTGCTTATTATTAGGCATTGAAGGTGTAAATTGGTTTTTACTAGGGTCAATTATATATAAAAGCAAGGATTGACAATATTGGATAATCTCAGATATCTCATTAAGCTTCTCTTTATTGAATAATTTTGGTAATCTTCTAAAGGCGTTTGTGGCTTTTATTTGCATTTCCATAATGGATTTTTTGTTTTCTAGCACAAAGGTAGCATAATCATAATCTGAATCAGTTTTAATCAATCCAGCATCCAAAAGTACATATTTTGGAAAAATACGCTCAAAATTATCTTCATTATCTTCTTTAAAATTTAAAATTGCTCCAAATATAAATAGAACTTTAAGTTTTTTAAATTCTTGAATAATAAATAATTGATGTTTAAGTTGAAAAGAGGTTAAGAGCATTGTCCATGCTGACTCAGCTAACTTTATATTATCCGCAAATAAATCACAATCCATAAAGTAATCTGGCATTTTTGAACTAGACCAAAACTGTAATAGCTTCATAGAGTCTGGGCTAGGATTTTGATCCCAAACTGCCTTATGAGGTATGACTTTAAGACTTACACCTAAAAATAATAGTCTTATTCTGGCAATATCAGCATTATATTGTTTATTCACAAGACGTTCAATTTTTTTATTTGAGCGTAGACTTCTTGCGACAGCAATTACTTCAAGTGCATCTGAATTTTCAGTGATACCACTCATACCTCCAATGAGATCTGAATATTGTCCATTCCAAGATCCCTCTGAACTATCAAGCGGACCAAAGAAAAGCTCAGTAAATCTGTTCGAAAACCTCTTGTCAACAGGAGATTGTAGTAATATATTATTTTGCTGGCTGTGTTTCGTTATTTCTCTTTTCGTTTCTCTCATATGAGATTAAGTGTAGTGCATTAAGCTACAATTGTCAATTTCTGAACTCACACCACTATATAGTCCTTATTTCTATCCACTTCTGCTCTAGTAAATCAGCTGAAAGTCTGTATTCCCCTTGTGAAACTCGGATCAATCTAGTCACGCCAGTGCCAAACATCTGACAAACTTTTCGGATTTGATTGTTTCTGCCTTCTGAGAGCTGAAATCTGTACCAGTTTAATTTGTTGGATAATTTTAAAAAACCCCATTCGTGTAACTTACTCAAATCAAGTAATTCCACTTTCATCGGCGCTAAAACATTTTCCTCAAGCTCGATTCCGCCTGCTTGCATTGTCTTTAGTGCTTCTTGAGGTAGGGCTTTGGCTAGACCAACCAAATAAATTTTATCATGATTTCGACTGGGGTGAGTCAGATCCTGGATTAATTCACCATCAGTTGACATCACCAGCAGACCTTCACTCATAAAATCAAGTCTTCCAGCGGTTTTTAGATGCCCGTATTTCTTTGGCAAAAGATCAAAAACTGTCCGCCTGCCTTCTGGGTCTTTATGCGTCGTGACCGTAAAAGGTGGCTTATAAAACAAAATTGTCTGATTTCTAGTTTTAGTGATTTTATCCCATTTACCATACTGAAAAATCTCTACCACATCGTCATCGCCTACTTGGGTAGAAAGCTCAGAAATAACTTGCCCATTGACTTTGACCAGCCCACGAGTGACAGGATCTTCGGCTTTTCGTCTACTCAAACCTAAATTGAAGGCTAAATACTGATTTATTCGCATAGATAATTATTTCATATTGCTTCTAGCTTTTTAGAATATTTTCAATCTGAGTTTTAAACCAATTGGTTTGAGAGAGTTTTTCAGTGCTGAAATTTGGTTTCTTCTTAAGATATTTTTTTACATCAAAATACGGATAATATACCTCAAACTCATCAGATTTAAGCAAGTTTGCCACCTCTTCAGCCCCTCGTTCTATTGTTTCGTTTTTCTCTTTAAAGAATAAGTATTTTTTTCGTGAGCTACTAATATCTAGTTTAAACGCACAGTCATTTTTGACATCAAGTAGTAGTTTTTTATACTCATCAATGTTAAAATCTGGATCGACTTCAAATATATTTTCAGGGTGATACCAATAGTTTTCTATTGAATACAAGCCTAAAACCCTGATATTTTTATACTCATTTTTTAAAATCTCAATTTCACCATCGGTTAAATAATCTCGATCAATAATCCCATTGTAATCCGTATCTCTGGTATCAAATAAAATACTATCTTTATTTCGCCTTGTTCCACCTATAAAAACTACATCTTCAATATCTAATAAATTATAGTATCTATCATTTTTACCTTCACAGAAATAAACCCTTTTACCCTTCAAAATAGTTTCCAAAGTGGTTTTAGGAACTGCAACCTCGAATACATTTAAAGAGTTTTTTGGCAGCGGAGACAATTCTTGTTCTTCGTCAAAATTTAAACTATCAAAGTCAATGATTGCACCTTTTTCATACTCTTGAGTAAACTGTATAAAACCTAAAGCGTGGGAACTAACCCAAACTTGACTACTGTCAGGTACCAGTCTGACTATTTCTTCGAGTAAATTTACTTGCAGAGAAGTGTGTAAATGTAGATCTAATTCATCAAAATAAACAATCGAATCTGTGTAAAATTGTGGTCGTACCATAATATCTAAAATAGTCACCACCGCCTGCTTTTCCCCATGGCTAAGATAATCGTACAATATCTCGCTATTTCCTTTTTGAAAGAGTAAATTGGGTGACCCGCCAAAAGTGGTAGCGGGTAAAATAGCTTTAAAGATAAGACTTATTTCTGAGCCACCGTGACCAAAAATATTTTGCAGAGACCGATTCAGTGGAGCGTAAAATTGTTCATTTATATCATCCACTGTTTGAGTTGTTTTGTTTAAGGTAGCTTGATTTAAAGCCTCCTGACGCAAATAACTATAAGTAGGCACATCACTTAGAAATCTTTCATCTCTAAAGATAGTTTTGATTGGATTATCAAGGTTTTGAGTCACTTGATCGACAAAATCAATTCCTGGATTTGGTGTGATTTCTGGTACAATCTTACTACTATTTCGTCCATAAAAACTAAAAGTTTCAGGTTCACCCTGAATGTGATCCAACCCTCTGTTTTGGGGATCAGTCTCATATTTTAAAATCTTACCATCAGATCTGATGATTTTCAAACCGATATCAAATTTAGGATTTTTGAGCATATACTCATAATCCATTTGTTTAAATTTCACTTCTGAATTTTTTTTGAGTTCAGATAATTTAATCTCATATTCCAGCACCTTAAACCCATCAAAAATACAACTTTTACCACTACCATTAGCTCCTATTAAGAGCACAAGTTTAGGTGACTCACCAGAATTTTTTGGATCTAAATCTATAACCAGATCACTAAAACGCTTAAAGTTTTTAAATTGTAATTTTTTGATAAACATAGAAAATTAGACTTATTCCTACTTCCCAACTTTCACCTTTATTTCATCAGTAGTAACTGTTTTTCCATCTGGACCTTTTCCAGTAAATTTCAAAGTGTACTCACCAGGTACAAACGTAGAAAAATCAAAGGTGGCTCGGTATCTAAATCCATTGATTGCAAGCTCTTTTGGTGTAAATTCGGAAGTATTTTTGGTTGTGACACCAGTGAGAATTACCTTTGGATCTGTGACTTGTGTTGGACTTACTACTAGAAGGTCTTTATTACCAAGCAAGCTATCACCAGCGTTTACACCATCAAATTTAAGAGGATTGACTGTTGCTACTGGAGTGGTTGGGGTAGGATTTGGTTGTGTCTGAGTGGTAGTACCAAGTGGCAGAGTTGATTTATTGGCATCAGGCGGAAGTTCTGTCCCGCTAGGTAAGGTTGTAATGTTGTAAACTGGACTCGTCACACTATTGCCAGCATTGTCGTTGGCTTTAAAATAGATACTTAGAGGAGTTGGGTCTAGCGGGCCGCCGCCGATTGTATAGCTTGTACTACTCGATTTACCTGCTGCTTTCTCTTCACCGTTTACAAAGATTTGGGTGTCTGTGATCACATTTCCAGGGACATTAGTGCTGGCCAAAAGTTGGATACTGATAGGGTAAGTATTATAAAACCAACCATTATTGATACCTGTAATATTTAAAATAGGACGTTTGTCCTCAGGCGTCGTGTCTGTGCGGAAAGTATTGCTAAGCTCTGTCGGACCACAACCAAAAGCCGACTGTTGATCTGGATTTTGACTTACTGCATTTAAAAATGAACCTACTCCCTCTTGCCAATTGTTACTATCTTTCATTTTTGCCCAAGGAAACTCTGAAATCGGGCAATTAAAGGTCTTTTTCTCAATATTTTCTGGAGAAATATTATTGCGATTTTGATCATTTACTAGCTTTTGATCGAGTTTATTAATTTCTACTGTACGACTAAAAATCGTGCTTCTAAGACTAAAGATATCCTCCTTAGTCAAATCTAATTGCCCTGCTTCAGCCTTAGTTTTTAGAGCTGCGTATGAGTTATCGAGAGCTTTTTTCTGATCTTCTCTCAGCCAGATTTTGATACCAGGGTCAGCATCACCGACAGGCAGCCCTGAGTTTGAGCTTACTTTAGCCTCTATCATACCATCTGGTCGTTGGAAATCTTTTTTCTCTGTCCGAGTTACTGCAGCTTTCATTATATTTTGCCAGATTGGAGCTGCCGATTTCATACTCGAGTCGTTTGTAGGCTCATTGTCAGTACGTCCTACCCAGACTATGGCTGTGCGAGCAGGTGTAAAGCCGACAGTCCAAGTATCTCGATTGCCAGTAGAAGTACCAGTTTTAGCTGCGACTTCCCAATCTTTAAATTCTTTGTCTTTATTGCAAGTATTTAAAGTCAGTGTACATCGAGTAGACCCAAAAACTGGTGTTCTGGCTTCGACATCGGTCATCATATCAACCACTTCAAAGGCTATTTTAGGATCTAAAGCGTTTTCAATCTTTTTGTAGTATTCCTCTTTGATGCTTCTTATGCCAGCTTTTTCTGTACCATCACACATTTTTCCATTATAAATATCCTCACCTTGTGGGTTACAGATTTGCTTGAAAGGCGAAACTGGGATTCTAGCGCCCAGTCTAGCAAAAGTACTCATGGCTTCGGCGTGTGAAACCATCGTAATCTCACAACCACCCAAAGCCACCTGTGGACCACAGTTTTTCTCAGGTTCTTTGATATCTTTACTAAATTCAACCCCCATATTCTTGGCAGTTATGACCACATTTTGGACTCCAGTATTTTTGATTCGACTCATCTGTTGGTTTTGATTGTCACCAGCAGCTAGAAATACGGCTTTGACAGCAGGAATGTTTAGTGAGTTTGCCAACGCAGATCTGATACTAACCGGGCCAAAAAATTTACCTGTATAGTTTGTCGGTGTGTAACCCTTACCGTCATTGTCAAATGTAGTATTTACATCCATCAAAATTGTGGCTGGATTTAATAATCCCTTATCAAAGGCTGCAGCATATGTATACGGCTTAAAACTTGATCCAGGCTGTTGATCAGAAGTTGCCACATTTACTTTACCATCCAACTCAGCATAAAACTTATCTGGATCTTTGACCCCGTCGATTCCAGCTAAATCTTCTTTACTATAAGCCAACGAACCAACCATGCCCAACAGTTCACCATTTTCATTATCCACCACCACCGAAGCTGCATTATTGGCTCCAACAGCTATAATATTTGCTTTAGCCTGATCACGGATAATTTTTTCCATTTTGTCTTGCAGTTCTGGTACTATGGTCGTTACAATCCTAAATCCACCAGTGTTTAGCAAAATTTCGGCTTTAATTTTAGCATCATCTTCACTCAAACCTTCTTGTTTCATTAAATCTTCTTTAAAAATAGTTTGCATTCTGTCACGCACAAACTCCACAAAATGAGGGTATTTATATATATTTCTATCATCTTGGAACTTAACTTCCTTTTTTTGCAATATTGCTAGCTCAGATGAAGGTAATATTGGATCAGTTCCAGGTCCTTTGATAGAGAGTTTTGTGAGCTTCTCAAGACAAATATTTTTTCTACCTTCGATTACCTGGCGATTAGCGTTGACAAACTGACCTTTATCGTCTTTTTCGGTGTTGTTTATGGCTTTGGCATATGTAGACGGACTAGGTGGGAATGTTGCCAAATAGCATGATTCAGTCACATCTAGATCTTTAAGATCTTTCCCAAAATACGATCTAGAAGCCTCTTTGACCCCAATTGTGTTTCGGCCAAGGGGTACGATATTTAAATACTTGAGTAAAATATCTTCCTTGGTTAAACTTTGATTGAGTTTATATGCTCTGACGATTTCGCGTAGTTTTCGCTGGACGACTTCACCGCTGGTTCTAGTGTCATCGTTTGTCAGCTTTCTGACGACTTGTTGAGATATTCCGCTACCTCCACGACAGTTTTTCCCAAAGCTTGTACCACAGTTTAAAATTGAACCACCAAGATTGTACCAACTTATACCACTGTCATTATAATAATAGTTTTCATCTTCTAAAGCCAAAAAGGCAAATTTTACAGTCTCAGGTATTTCATCAAAAGTAGCTTCTTGTCGCCTACCGTCTGTCCCATAAAGCTTAAAAAGCTCTGTTTTACCATCTGCAGCGTATATTATTGAGGTTTTACTCTGTTCGACATTTGAATCAAAGACTATATTTTGATACAGATATAGTACATATCCGACCCCACAAGCGCCTAAAATCACTATTAAAATCATGAATAAGCCAAACACCTTAAACAATCCTTTCCAAACACCTTTAAATCCACCACTAAATAAATTAGCTTTCAGTTTTGAGAAATTAATCTTACCGCCGGCATAGTCTTTTCGACCTATTTTTGTGCGAAAACCGGCATTTGGAATACTATCTTCAGTTGGACTTTTTGTTCTAGTTGACACTTTCCCCATAAAACTACTTTTTGGTTTCACTTCAATAAATTCTTCTTTTGACAAATCTTCTTCGAGATATGATTCACTCTGAGTCTGGTCTAGATCTTCTATTAGCACAAAATCATTTGAATCATTTTTTACAATGTCGTTGGTGTTGCCAGTTGTGGGCATATTTTAGTTTAGTTTAAACTTTAAAGATAAATTGACCTATAAAGGTATAACTTTTAGCCTCACAAAAGTCAAGAGTAGCTTGAAATCCTATATTTTGAATGAAATACAATAAATCCAACTGTAACGGAGAATTTTAATTCTCCATGTTTCACATAAGTAGTATTTTGACACAAACTCAAAAATATTCTACACTAAAATAGTCAATACATCTTATATTTATGCAATATCAGACCATTTATCACACTCCTGAAGAAATCGAAGATGCAAAAATTACTTTAGCAGAATTGACTGTCGATAGTATAGATCCAGATAATACCGAAAACTACACTTTAGCTGAAAAGCTGGAAGCTGTTGAGGTTATTTCTAACCATTTACAAAACATCATCAATGGTACACTTGTAGTTTGTGTTGGTCATTACAGAGACGTTTTAAATGAAATATTTGAAGAAAACTTAAAACAAAGAAATGCTACTAATAATATCAGATCAAGCAAAATTAGATCTCTCCAGAATTGAACAATATACTTTTGAGGTTTGGGGAATAGATCAATCTAGAACTTATATGTTAAGTTTTAAAAAGAAATTCGATTCAATTGCTACTCTACCGTATCATGGTAGATTTTTATTTGTCGAAAACGGGTGGGAATTTAGGAAAATTTAGAATAAAAGGCATGTTATTCACTATGCAATTTCAGATTCAATTATTTTTATAACTGAAAAAAAGTCAGTATCTGCTGTAAATATGATGAATTAAGGCTTGTATCAATCTATTCGTAGCGGAAAGTCCTGCTTTCCATCCCTTTCCCACCCCCCAAACAGAAATCTCATCTTTAGGGTGAAAATTTAACGCTTGACTTCAATCAAAAAATATTCTATTCTATAAAAGAATCACGATTAAACGGTACGGTGACAGGGTTGGTCCTTATCTGTGCCGTTTTACTATATATATTCAAGCTTTTTCCTAAGATTTGAAATGAAATCGATCCGCTCTTTAGCGGTTTTTTTGATTAAAATTGAGTATTTAGCTTTATTTGGGACTAAAATTATTTCCAGTTTGTTTTTATTGTATAGATAACGAATCAAGCAGGCAAAATCTCCATCACCACTCACGATCACAGCTTTGTCGTAGTCGGAGTAATCAATCATAGCCTGTAAAACAAGCTCAGCATCACAATTTCCTTTAGTGGTTTTATTTTTAAGCTCTAAGGCTTCTTTGAAGATCAAAACATAACCTTGTTTTTGCAATGTTAGGTAAATATCAGTATTTACTGGTACATATCCGATAAACAAATAAGCAATTTCAACTTTGTACTTATCCATGAGATACTGACGAAACTTTTTATAATCAAGACTCCAACCAGAATCTTTGATTGCAAGATATAAGTTCTGAGCGTCAATAAAAGCGTAGTTTGACATATAGTCAACATAATAATGTTTAGATTTACTGTCAATATTACCTCCCCCAAACAAAAATCTCACCTTTAGGGTGAGACTGATGGAAAAGATAGAGAGGAAAAACAACAGGTGGGCTAGGCTGAGTTTTCCTCTAGACCTTTACCTTAGGCTTTCAATTGGTTGAGATAAGACGTTATATTGTTTAACCTGATCAGATGTCAATAGATTGTACTCAATCGTTTGAAAAGATTTAATCTTCTGTGTCATGAGAGAGTACTGAATTGAGTTGCAACTTAGGCCCTGAGTTCTTGATACGACAAACATGAACCCAAGATATTTTTGTTGAAGTGCAGAAGTCTCGAAGCAACCGATTGGAGCTCCGTTGAGTACAACCGCAAAGTAAATTCCACCTTCACCCCAATCATCTCCAGTTTGATTTTGAGCTGATGCGGGATTAAAAGATGGGATAAAAGTAAGTAGTGCAAGTGCAAATCCAATTACCAAACCAATTGCAATTTTCCAAGTTCTTTTCATTGTGTTTCTCCTCAATCTATGGTGATCAAACGGACTCGACTGAATTGCCAAAATCCTTTCACCTAACCCAAACTTACCACACACACACAAATGTCAAGACCTATTTTGTGGCTGTTTTATGGGGAGATTGAGTTTTGTTTTACTTTTCTAGAACCCTAAAACCGACTGTTGGTTTTCATTTTCTGGATAGATATTTAAAATTTTAGTTTTAAGTCCTAGTTTTTGACTTAGTTTTGAGTATTTTTCTAGTTCTCTTATATTAGTATTTAGTCGATATTTTACTTCAAAAGCCTCTTTTTCTCGCCAGTTTATAAAGTCGATTTCATTGTTTCGGTCACGATAAAAGTTTGGATTGATATTTCTTCCAAGCAATCTTTCTAAAATATAACTTTCCATAATAAAACCTGTTTTTTGCAGGTGATTTGGATCAAATTGATTTACCCAAGAAGAACTTGTGTAGATTTTTGGTTTGGTTTGACTGACTTTGAGTGGATTTTGAGTGTTTGGTAAAATATAAATCAGCCCCAAAAGCTCTAAAATATCGATATACTTTTGTACCGTTTCGCGATCAGCATTAGCAACTTGTGAAATATTTAAAACACTAGTTTCAAGCCCTGAATTTTGCACAAAATAATCAAAAAGATTTCTAAGTAAATTTGGTTTTTGGACTTGAAAATAGTTTATAGCATCTTGATTTAAGGATTGATTTAAAATACTTTCTAAATATTGTTTTGGTTCAAGAGTTGATTTAATAGCTAGTTCTGGGTATCGACCCCGATTTAAAAAACTATTAAATTCTGGCAAAAGTTGATCGATTATAAGTTTGCTTTGAAATGGTTTTATTGTGGTTTTTAGTTGATCAAAATTGGCTAAGTTTTGACTTGAGCTAAAATCTAAATATTCTCTAAAGTTTAAGGGCAACGTTTTATATACAAAAATCCGTCCAGCTAAGCTCTCTTCCATTTTCCGTTTATATGAAAGGCTAAGCGAGCCAGTGAGAAAGATTTTTAGATTTGGAAAACGATCGTAAATGAGCTTTATCTCAATTTCAAAGTTTGGAAGATATTGAATTTCATCGAAAAATAAATATGTGATTTGATCCAAATTACCCACTTCGGTCTTGTATATATCAAGAATTTCCCAGATTTTTTGACTATTTTCACTAGCTGAAAACTCATAAAAAAGTATTTGAGTCGGCGGGATTTTTGAAACCAAAAGATAGTCTAGCAATTGTTCTAAAAGCACTGATTTACCACTTCTTCTAGCTCCAACCAAAAAGCAAATTTGCTGATTTGCAAGATTTTCGACCAAATTTTGAAATAATTCCCGTTTTTTATCATATTTTGAAGGGTTTTTATTATTCCAGTGAGGATTCATCAGCAGTAACTTGTTGTCCATATTACAATATTGTAGATCAAACCCACAAAAATGTCAACAAAGTTGCTGGTTGAACCTACAAAAATATAAATTTTATTTTTCTAACCCGTCTTCAACATATGCGAAATATACTTCCTAGCACTCCTCGTCACCACCCAGTCTAGCCAATCTCGAGTTGGTCTCTGCTTTTTATTGGTTAGGATTTCTACCAGATCTCCATTTTTTAGTTCATGATTAAGCTTGACCATTGCGCCATTGACTTTAGCCATCTGAGTTATATTTCCGATATCTTTATGGATTTTATAGGCAAAATCTAGTGGTGTAGCTCCTGTCGGTAGATCCAGCACATCACCTTTTGGAGTCAATACAAAAATCCGATTGGCAAAAAGATCTAGTTTTACTGTTTTTAAATACTCTTCTTGGCTGATTTCCTCACTACCAAGCGTGACCAGTTCTTTGATCCATTTTAGCTGTTCACCAGGGACAAAGGCAGTATTTATCTCCTGTGCGGTTTGTTTGGAGTTTTTGCCACCTTGAGAATATGCCCAGTGAGCCGCGATACCGTACTCGGCAAATTCATGCATTTCTTGTGTGCGGATCTGGACTTCAAAAACGATCCCTGACTTATCTATGACAGTGGTGTGGATACTTTGGTAGCCGTTTGGTTTGGGGTTGGCGATATAGTCTTTGACTCGATTTGGCAGCGGAGTAAAATGCTTGTGAATAATCCCCAATGCTACATAACAATCAGCAATAGTCGGCACCACGATACGTAAAGCCACTAGATCAAATACGTTGTCGATTTCCTTTTTTTCACGGAGTTTTAGAAATAGTGAGTAGTATTTTTTGGCTCGACCCACCAGCTCGATATATTGCAGGTTTTCATCTTTCAAAATAGCTGCCACTCTAGTTTTGACATCTTCAAGCTCTTTCAAGCGCTCTTCCACGGTATCTTGTGATTGAGCTACAAGCTCTTTGTACTCCTCTGGATAGACATAGGGAAAAGCTGCGTCTTCGATTTCTCCTTTAAAATAGCTGATTCCAAGACGGTTGGCTATCGGAGCATAGATTTCCAAGCTTTCTAAGGCGATACGTCTGGCTTTTTCAGGGCTGACATGATTTAATGTGTGCAAGTTGTGAAGTCGGTCAGCCAATTTTACAAAGATCACTCGAATGTCTTTGCTCATGGCCACAAACATTTTCCTCAAGTTTTCGACATAAAGCTCCTCACCAGTATAACGGATTTTAGAGAGTTTGGTGATTCCGCTGACCAAAAAGGCAATATTTGGACCAAAGATTTTCTCAATTTGATCTAGCCCAACCTCAGTATCCTCAGGTACATCGTGCAAAAGAGCCGCTGCAATCACATCCACACCCATTTGCATCTTGATCAGCTCCTCGGCCGCAGCTACAGGATGGATGATATAGTACTCGCCACTTTTACGTTTTTGTTCGCCATGAGCCTCCACCATCTGCCAAAAAGCCAGCTCCACAATTTCTTGTGATTCGGGGCTTAAATAAGCAATTTGTGGCTGGAAGTCTTTCCAAAGGATCTGAGCTTGTTCGTCTAAAGTCATTTTGAGTTTTATTTATAATTTGTGTGGATGTTTGTTTTATCCAATTACTACGATATGTACTAGTAATGCTTGAGTATATTTTATTTGGTTTGTTTAGTCAAAAACTATATTCTTATAATTATAACACCCATCAAAATACTGAAGAATTAATTCAACTCAAAACCAATTTTATTTTTTGAAACATTGATTTCCCAATCCGCCTCCCAGCTGGTAATATATTTGTAATCTAGTACAAAATTACTTAGATCAACCTTTTTAGATACGACATCCAACGCCAAGCTTCCGCACAAACTACTGATTTTTTTATCAAGACTTCGAATTCCAGGTTCGTTAATTGAAGCTATAAATTCTTCTTTTGCTTTTGGATCCCAAACAATTCCAAACTCCACAAGGCCTGATTCTTGCTGATTTCTAGGCCAGACAATTTTATCAAAAATATGAATTTTATCATCCAGACTATAGTCTTGGATCTCAATCACTTCCATTCTGTCTATCAGGGCAGGATTGATGGCGTTGACATCATTTGCGGTTGCCACAAACCATATTTGCGATAAATCCAATTCGATCTGTAAAAAATTATCTCTCACAGCTGAATTTTGCATTGGGTCAAGTATTTCCAAAAAGGCAGATTGAATCCCATTTCTGCTTGTACTGGCCGTATTTCCAATTTTATCAATCTCATCTAAAATAACCACAGGATTCATTACTTGATTTTGGATCATACTTTTGGCGATATAGCCACTATCCGAACCGACATAAACAGGATTTGAACCGTTTAAAATTGCTGAATCGTTTAATCCGCCAATTCCAATTTTGAAAAAAGGACGATTCAAGGCTTGGGAAAACTGTTGACAGAAATATGTCTTTCCAACTCCAGGATTACCAACTAAACAGAGTGTTTTAGGGCTAGCCTTAGAATTCAACTTATGCTTAGCCAAAAATTGCAATACTTGCTTTTTAGTAAAATCCATCCCATAAAGATTTTCATCGAGGTATTTTATAACCTCATCAATAGAGTTATCTTTGGCATATTTACCATATGGAATAGCTAAGATTTGATCTACTGCATCTTTTTGTTTTTGATTGCTTTCCTGATTTCCATCCGTTGAAATCAATTTTTTCAATCGACCCATAATACCAATTTTGGTTTTTTCTGGCATTTCATCGATGGTTAAGATTTTCCTAGATAAAATTTGAGCGAGTACTTTAGAACTTTGATCATCTTGGACCATGGTCATCTCCACCACACGTCTATTCTTGAGCTTTGAAAGCCCAAATTCGTAAATAGTTTTGTCTTCAAGCCATGTATTTGATATTTTATTAAAATCACATAATTTTAAAAAGTCATTTAAAGTGAAATCTAGATTGCGGGTTAAGAAATTTATATATCCATCAAGTTCAGTCTTGCAATCATCTCTAAATTTTGCTGTATCAAGCATAGCCATCACAAAAGACTGTACATCCTTAAAATCGCTTACTTCGTTGAAAGTGGAAACCTCACCAAAACTCATAAGCTTTCTTTCTAGTGTAAAAGCTTCCAAAATGAAAAAAAGATAACTTAAATCCAAAGATGGGTTTGAGGCAATGCAAAAATTATCTTTGTTGATCTTGCCAGTCAGATCGATTTCAGTTTTGTCATCGGTTACTTCTAATTTGTAATCCAAATAACCAAAACCAAAAGTACGACATTTCTGATCTATAATGTGACTTACAGCAATCTTACCAGGTAAGTTGCCATCTGAAATTATGATATTTTCGTAGTCCGTGAGCAAGGTTTTATCAATACCTGATATCGGATTGGGAGTATCAAAAAATTCTTTTGGCTTTATTAGAAGTACTGTTTTTGCCGCATAGTCAATATTTTTATATAATGCTTTTACCATGTCTTTTTCAGTGTCGTTTCCAGGTTTTGCCTTATCTTTATCTAAGGGAAAAGTTAGTTTGAGTATTTTAGTTTCGTCGCATATTAGATATTTATCACCCTTATCGTCTGTGTCAAAATCAAACGCCCTTTCAATTAGATTAAAAATTGACAATCTTCGACCGATTGTAACCAAGGTCAAAAAATCCTGTAAATCAATTTCTAAGGAATCTAAGCCGTCTTCAGTCTTTTTACCATTTAAAAATATATCGAGATAGAAGCATATAAATGTTGCTTTTTCTACATACTTGTCTGCCTTCAACATACCCTCGTCCAACAGACTATCAATTACAGCAAAATCGCGAGTCAGCCGAATATACATTTGACGCTTATCCAAGCCTTCATAGTCTTCTATGGTAAATATTTCATCTTTTATATTTTCTTTAGAAATTACAGTTTTGTGTTTATTTAGTATGTTTCCAACATAGGCAAAATTGTATCTTGCGTACTTACCTGACTCAGATTTCTTAGTCAGATCGACTACCAAACCCAAACAATCGGATTCGCTCAAAAAAACAATAGCTTTATCATGGCCTTTTATTTCACTTTCATCTAAGAAAGTAAGCATCGGCCAGTTCTGAAAATACTTTTCACCTCTTAAAACTAACACATCTTCAGTAATCTTAATGTTTTCCCGAGGAACTTCACTCTTATTGAGTCTCAAGCGAATTTTAAGAAATTCTCGTAAGTTTTCATCCGTAATCGAATCCAGATTGTTTTCGTTATGTTTATAAAGCTTGATACTGTCTTTTGTTGCGACATCAAGAATATAATTCATGGTATCAGATTTTTCCTGTGTCGCAATTGCAGCCTCTTTTAGAAAAAATATTCTATCTTTGGATTCAATGGCAATACTGCGTGTGATCCTATTTCTCATTTGCTTTTCAAGCTCTTCTTTGCTAAGTTTGGGTAAGTCCGCAGCATCTGTTTTGGTTTGAGATTTGAGTTCAGTTGGCTTTACTCTCTCTCCTTCAGGCACAAAAAGTTTGGCTAGTTTATGTGTTTCGTTGACATTATAGTCGATATATTTTTTACCAGAATTATCAGTATAGATGCTAAAATCAGAGCTGATGTACCTACCCAGCCCAACCTACTCCCATACTAGATCTGGACTCTCTAAGTTAAAGATTTTCTGTAGTTGAGTATAGATATTTTGACCTTGTTTTCTACAGGTCTGAATAAAAGTTAGATTACTGG
>Ga0316610_1000155_pt1 | contig 18765 bp, 16 predicted proteins | sample MIS2017111B_MG_FD_207677 | JGI IMG/M metagenome (GOLD analysis project Ga0316610, IMG submission 207677) | Microbial mat bacterial communities from Middle Island sinkhole, Lake Huron, Michigan, United States - MIS.2017.111B | ecosystem: Environmental > Aquatic > Freshwater > Lake > Sediment... | reverse complement strand
ATGATAATCACCAATGCCCACTTCATCCAGGAAAAAATCTTATCACTCTTTCTGAAGAAAATTACTTTTTCCGTTTGTCTTCATTTTCAAATCAGGTTCGCACTTTTTTAGAAACGGCTGATATTCGGCCAAATCACGCAAGAACTGAATGGCTGAATTTTGTTCAAGAAGGTTTGATCGATATGTCTTGTTCGCGAGAAAAGGCAAAACTTCCATGGGGTATTCCTGTTCCAGGTGATGATGAGCAGGTAATGTATGTTTGGGTTGAAGCGTTAATAAACTACCTTACGGCTACGGTTATGAATCAAAACATCTCTGAATTATCTGACGATGATGTGTTTGAAATAATTAAGCAAAACATGCCCGTTGAAATTATGTATTGCGGAAAAGATATTGCTAAATTCCATTTAGTTGTGTGGCCTGCAATGTTATCGGCTCTTAACTTGCCGTTGCCTAAACGAGCCTTGGTTCATGGGTTTATTAACGATGCACTGGGAAGAAAATTTTCAAAAACACTTGGAAATGGAGTGATGCCAGAAGATATTTTTAGTCGATTTGGTGTTGATGGAACTCGCTTCCTTCTTCTTCATGAAGTAAATGTAGACGGTGATACCAACTTTAGCATGGAAGCAATGAGTGACGCGTACAACTCTCATTTAGCCGATAATTTAGGTAATTTGGTGATGCGAGTAAGTAACTTGGTTGAAAAAAACCTTGACGGTAAGGTATCAAACACAAAGCGATTTGCAGATGCGAATTTCAACAACACCCATATTTTACCCGATCAAATTCAACTTCTTTCAACTTTTGATGAAGCAATGAAAAATCTTGACGTTCGAGAAGGATTAGATGTTCTTCTTAAAACCTGTCGGTACGGAAACGAGCTACTGGAGCGAACTCAACCATGGAAAATGGTAAAAAATGGACAAGTAGAAGAGGTAAAAGAAATTCTAGAATTTTTAGTGTATCAATTATCAATTATTGGTGAAAAACTTTCTCTTTTTATGCCAGAAACAGGTCAGAAAATAGTGAACGTATTTAGTGCAAATGCCATCGCAAAAGCTCCTGTTTTGTTTGTAAAAAATGTGGAGGTAGCTCAAGTATAGTTAACCAATACCAGATTTAAGAATCTCAAATATCTGAAATTCAGATCCTGAAATAAATTCAGGATGACAACATTCCAAACAACAACAGTATTATCTAAAATCCCTCATCATTTTATGACTCTTGGCATTGATCCTGGTACTGCAACGGTTGGTTACGCATTCGTAAGTGGAAGCAAAAAAGCCCCAATTATTCACGATTATGGGGTACTTACAACCGATGCTAGAAGTAAAGAATTCATGCCCGATCGATTGGTGGAATTAGCGGAAGATTTAGAAATCCTTATCAAAAAATATAACCCAACTAAAGTGGTGCTAGAAGAATTGTTCTTTTTTCGTAATGTTACCACCGTTATTTCAGTAGCACAAAGTAGGGGAATGATGGTATATTTAACCCGAAAAAGTGGTTGTGAAGTAAGCTCTGCAACACCACTTCAGTTAAAACAAACACTGTGTGGATATGGAAGAGCAACCAAAAAACAAATGCAATTTATGATACAAAAAGTGTTCAAGCTTGAGTCAATTCCAAAACCCGATGACGCAGCTGATGCCCTTGCACTTGCTTGGTATGGATTACCACAGAGTTAACTAAGAATATTATAGTTGACAAACAATATATTATTTTTACAAAATGAAAAGTATCCGCAAAACATTCTTTATTTGCATATTCTATGTCTTCTCTAACACTCTTTGAAACCTCAAAAATTCGCCGTCAATACGATGAAAAAACTGAAACTTGGTTATTTTCTGTAATAGATATTATTGCAGCCCTCACCGAGCAAGAAGATTATAAAAAAGCTCAAAGTTATTGGACTACTCTAAAAAATCGTCTTAAAAAAGAGGGGTCTGAGATCGTCACAAAATGTGACAAACTGAAATTGCTAGCAGCAGATGGTAAAAAGTACAACACTGATGTAGCTAACGTAGAAACAATTCTTCGTTTAATTCAGTCGGTACCAAGTAAAAAAGCGGAACCCATTAAACTATGGCTTGCAAAAGTTGGTTACGAAAGAATGCAGGAAATGAATGATCCTGAAATTACTTTGAACAGAACAAGAGAATATTGGAAAAAACATGGTAGAAGCGAACGGTGGATTCAGCAAAGAATGATGGGGCAAGAAACAAGAAATAAACTAACCGATTATTGGTCTGAACATGAGGTAAAGAAAGATCAGGAATTTGCAATTTTAACGAATATAATTTAGGCCTAGAGCAAAACAAAATTCCAGCCAAAAAAGGTAGTGAAATTGCCAAAAATGCAAGATTAGAATTAGAGGAAAAAACAGGTAAAAAACTTGTTTCCAACAATAATTATGTATCGCAAAACAACACCAAAAAACTTAAATAGTATGGAAAAAATCAATATTGTTCGAGCAACCTTGAATGAAAACCAAATTGACTTATTGGTAAGTGAAATTCAAAAAACCGTGAATATCACAGGTTATACCAAAAAAGAATGGGCACATTTTAATACCATTTTTATAGCATACTATGAACAAAATTTTGCTGGGGTTTGCGTAAATATTTCTATAAATAACCAGTGGGAAGAATTGGCAGTTTTGTTCGTTCTTCCCCAGTTTCAAGGCAAGGGTATTGGAACATTACTATTTGAAACAGGTTTACATGCCATCCTTTCTGAGGGTAAAAAAGCCTACACAACAAGCCGAAATGAATTAGTAATAACCATGATGAAACAGCAGAAATTTCAGTTTGTTCCACTCAAAAAATTACCACTTTCAATACAATTTTTTAACCTTCGTTTTGTGCTAAGTAGTTACAGAATACAAGAATTTTTTCGAAAAAAGATGTATAGCAGCAAACTTCCTGAATTTATGTTTGGGGTAAAAGAGTGAGGTTGATTTGACTGAATATATCGGGTTTTAAAGTTTGACAAATAGATGATAGATATTGATAGGTTTAACTTGAGTTTAAATCGATATTTTATCTTAAATAATGCATTACACCTCATTCTTGAAGAGGTAGATTAATTTTGATATTGTAAGATTGCTAAAGAAATTGAAAAGGTTAAAAATTTAAATAATTAATATGCTACAAATTCAAATTAAAGATGGGAAAATTTATGCACCACTTAAAGACAAGTGGTTAGTTAAAACACCTGAAGAAGAAGTACGGCAGCAGTTTATTTGTCATCTGGTAAATAATTATGGCTATAACCTAAACCAGATGGAACAGGAATTACAAGTAAATAATTCACAAAGAGGTCAAGGAAAAAGTAGAGCTGACATCGTGATTTGGAGATCTAATGAAGAAAGGTTGGATAAAACAAACGCCTTTATTGTAATTGAATGTAAATCAGATAATGTAAAAATAAAACCTGAAGATTACTTCCAAGGGAATAATTATGCATCTTGGGCTAGAGCAAAGTTTTTTGTTACCCATAACAACAAAGAAACTAAGTTTTTCCAAATGCTTGAAAATAGGCTACCAGTTGATTTAAATGAAATTATTGATATACCAAATGCGAAAGATGTTTTTAACGACAAAGAAATAAATACCCTATTAGCTCAAACGAAAACCTTTAGTAGAGATGAATTTAGCCGACTACTTTTTAAATGCCATAATATAATTAGAAACAACGATAAACTAAGTCCTGAAGGTGCATTTGATGAGATCAGCAAGATTTTGTTCATGAAGATTAGGTATGAAAGAGATCATGAAAAAGCAAGAGTTATTTTTTCAAAAGAAAAATTTCAAGAAGATCAAAAAAATTATGAATTGAATGTAAGACCATATTTAAATGGTGATGATAAAAATACACCATATTATCAGATTTTATTTAGACAGACTAAAGAAGAGTTTAAAAATGATGAGCTTTTTGATGAAAATGAAACTATAAAAATTAGAGAAAATAGCTTTGAACAAATTGTTAAGGAGCTTGAAAAATACAACCTATCAGATACAAGTGATGATGTGAAAGGTATCGCTTTTGAGCAGTTTTTAGGTAAAACTTTTAGAGGTGAACTTGGTCAATTTTTTACTCCACGAAGTATTGTGGACTTCATGGTTGACATATTAGATCCAAAAGAAGGGGATGTAGTTTGTGACCCTTGTTCTGGTAGCGGTGGTTTTTTGATTAAGGTTTTTGAATATGTTAAAGAAAAAATTGAAAAAGATGTACAAATTGAAAAAGATGAGACAAAAAAACAATATTTTGATGAAAATTACGAAAAACTAGATGAGTTAGAACAAATTAAAATAAATGAAAAAGTTGAAGTTGAATTTGCTAAATTAAATGAACAACTAGACAATAGAAAAGAAGGTACCAGACTTTGGAATTTATCGTACAACTGCATTTATGGTACAGATGCCAACCCTCGAATGGCACGAACCAGTAAAATGAATATGATTATGCACGGTGATGGTCATGGTGGTGTACATCACAATGATGGACTTTTGAATATCAACGGAATTTTTGAAAATAGGTTTGATATTATCCTTACAAACCCACCTTTTGGTGCTAGAGTAGATAAAAATCATAAAATTACTCTTGAAGATAAGTACAAAGATAAGGCTAAAATTGAACATTATCTAAAAAAATATGGTTCGCAATATCAAACAGCTTTAAATCAGATTGAAAATAATATTGGTAAAAATTTGATTGACCTCTACGATTTAGGTGAATTTTCAACGCTCACGGAAGTTTTATTTATGGAGCGAAATTTAAAGCTATTAAAACCTAGTGGACGATTGGCAGTGGTTTTACCAGAAGGCTTTTTGAATAATCCAAATTTAGCTAAAATCAGAGAATATTTTGAAGGTAGAGCCAAGATATTACTTATTGTTTCAATTCCTCAAGATGTTTTTATAGCTAGTGGTGCAACAGTTAAACCAAGTTTAGTATTTTTGCAAAAGTTTAGTGAAAAAGAAGTTGAAAATTATGAATCAATCTTGGAAGTAACTAAAAAAGAAGTTGAAGCTAAGTATTCATTAAAAATTGAGGAATTAGAAACAAAGTCAAAAGACAGAAAACTTGATAAAGATGAAAAAAAGAATATCAAAAACGAAATTAAACAACTTCAAAACCAATTAGAATCAGAAACAAAAGTTTTGGTGAAAGATAAATTTAATTATCAAATACCAATTGTAGAAGTTCAAAAAGCTGGAATTTCCAGCACTGGCGAAATAATCGAAAACGAACTAACAGAGGTAGTACAAGAATGGAGAGAATATCAAAAAAGTAAAAGCATATAACTTTATGTCTAAGAAACTTAAAATAAATGACTTAGAAATTAGCGTAAAAACTTCGCAAGAGGATAACGACTATATTTCACTCACAGATATGGCGAAGTGGAAAGGTGAGCAAACTGGAGTTATAATCGCAAATTGGCTTACAACCAAATATACGTTAGATTTTTTATCTGCTTGGGAAAAAATGTATAACCAAGATTTTAATGTTATGGAATTCCATAAGATAAGAAATGAGTCAGGTGCAAATGGTTATATAGTTTCTTCTACAATGTGGATTGAATCAACAAATGCCATTGGTATTAGGTCTTCTGCTGGTCGGTACGGTGGTACTTTTGCTCATAAAGACATAGCTTTAGAGTTTGCAAGTTGGCTTTCTCCAGAGTTTAAGCTTTTTTTGATTAAAGAGTTTCAAAGACTAAAAGAGCTGGAAAAAAAGACAACCTTTTCTTTGGAATGGCAAGTGAAAAGAAGTCTTGCAAAAACAAATTACAAAATTCATACCGATGCAATTCAAAAACAGTTGGAAAGCCTCAATTTATCATCATTTCAAGAACGACTAATATATGCTGATGAAGCTGATATGCTGAACCTTATAATGTTTGGAAAAACAGCCAAAGAGTGGGAAAAAGAAAATTTAGAACTAAAAAAGCGAGGTCTGAATATGCGAGATACTGCCGATATTGAAGATTTAATTGTCTTGTCAGGGCTAGAAACCATAAATGCTTATCTTATAAATCAAGGCGAAAGCAAACAAGCGAGAATGGAAAAGCTAGTAGTTGAAGCTAAGAAAAACTTTGAAAGTATTCAAAACAAAAAATCTGTAAATGACATAAAAAGCCTTAGCAATCAACTAAACCTTAAAAATAATAATGACTAAAGAGCTTAATTTTTTACACTCAAATACCTCCGAAGTGTCTATTGTGTATAATATGAAACAACAAGAAAAAGTTGAGTTTCAATATCTAAAATTTGTAGATTTTAAGGATTTGCAGAGTTGGGATCCAAAAAAATATCATAAAAAAGAAAACGACCTAAGCGGACAGGTTTTGTTTGGTGAAATATTATCAAAAAGAGATATAAAATGGGTTAAAATTGAAAAAGACCTGGAGTATCCAATCTTAGGCGTTAGAACATATGGAAAAGGTGTGTATCTAAACCGTGTAAGTAAAGGTCGGGATTTAAAAATGAAGAAGTATCAAATAGTAGAAGAAAATGATTTATTTTGGTGTAAAGTGGACACAAAAAATGGGGCTTTGGGAATTGTGGAATCAGATTTAGCAGGTAGTTTTGGTTCTACAAATATGAATGTAGCAAAGATTGATATACAAAAGATATTCCCTGAATATTTGCAACTACTTTTTTCATTGCCTAGATTTCAACAATATCTAGACTCTTTTATAACAGGAACCACAAACCGCAAATATATTTCTTTTGATAGGCTTTTAAATGAAGTTTATTTACCACTTCCAACCTTAGAAACTCAAAAAAAGCTAGTAGAAAATTATCAAAATAAAATCACTCAAGCTGAAAAAAATAAAGCCAAAGTATCAGATCTTGAAAAGCAAATAGAAACTTATTTAATGGACGAATTAGGTATAGTGATAGTTGAAAAACAAAAGCAAGATAATGGTTATAAATATTTGCAGTTTGTAGAGTTTAAGGAGCTTGATAGATGGGATATTGATTTCCTTATAAATTCCAACTCGGGAATCTTCAATGCTTTAAAAAATGGCAAACACAAACCACAATTCTTTAACGAAATCTATAAACAAGCAAAACAACCTTTTAACAAGCAAAAGTATAGCAATGATTATTTCAACTACATAGAAATGGGTTCTATAAATGATAACGGAGAAATCGAGAAGGTTCCAAAAGTTAAAACTATTGATGCACCTAGCAGAGCGACTCAATTTACTTATGAGAATGATTACATTATAGGTACTACAAGACCATATTTAAAGAAGTTTGCTTTTATTGAAAAAGAACATAATGACAATATTTGTTCTTCAGCATTTTACATTGTTAAACCTGACTTAACTTACAATTTGAAATACTTAGACTTAGTTTTAAAATCAGATATTGGAATTAAACAATTTGAATATTTTATGACTGGAGCTTTATATCCAGCAATTTCAACAAGTGAGTTACATAAACTGCTAATCCCTCACCCACCCCTAGAAATCCAGGAAAAAATAGTAGCTCAGATTGATACATGGAAAAATGAAATAAAGGAATTAAAAGACCAAGCAGAAAGCCTTGAAATAGAGGCTAAAGATGAATTTGAAAATGGGGTTTTTAGTTAAGATGTTTTATTCAAATTTCTTTTAAATAATAAAAAAGAGAGGGCTAAACCCTCTGCTACAATGTAATCTTAAAAAACCGTTTTTATTTTTATCTCAAAATTAACAAAGTCAATGTTGGTTCGGGAGCAGAGATTCGAACTCCGATAGTTGGTACCAGAAACCAAAGTCCTACCATTAGACGACTCCCGAATATGCTTTGTTTTGTAGGCAAAAAATGCAAAACTGTCAAGATTTTGAACCAAAAAATACCATTTCCTTCTCCTATTTCTGATTACTGGCAATACAGCTATTGACTTGACAAAACGGCTTGAAAAACCTAGCCTTTAAACTATTGCGGAGGTGAGAAATCGAATCAAAAATCGAATGTATGTATAGGCGAATTTTGGAACGAATTCCGCAAAATAATTGTTATTATTATGAATGAAAATAATCCTAAAAAATCCCCTGAAACAAGTAAAAAAGTTTTTTTAAATATCCTTTATTTATTGATTATTGTAGGTTTTTTTGCCGTTCTTGTCGGAGCTTCAAGCTACGTTTCTAACCAAGCTGAAAAACCCGCAGAAGTAACTGAATTAGCTTCCCTCATGCGAGATGGAAAAGTAAGTAAAATTACCGTGTCTGAAGACAAGCAGTTATTAACTGCTGAAATTTATAAAGATAAAGATCAAAAAAAGCGTGAAGAAGTAACTACAAAGCCTTTTCGTAACGTACCATCAGCCATCGATAAATCAACCACTCTTAACACCCTTGTTGAACTTGTTGGAAAAGATAAAGTTACATTCGGTTCTGGAAATGGTGAAGTTGAATACAGCGAAACACCAAAATCGGCATGGACAACATTTATTGAAAGTCCATGGATTGGAAATATTTTATTAATTGGAATCATCATCGCCGCAGGTCTTTACATGTTGCGTCAATTAGGGAATGTAAATTCAAAATCTATTTCATTCGGAAATTCTCGAGCTAAAAATTACGATCAACTTGATACAAAAGACAAAGTTACCTTTGTTGATGTAGCTGGAAATGAGGAAGCAAAACAAGAATTACTTGAAGTAGTAGACTTTTTAAAGCGTCCTGAAGAATACACAAAAATGGGTGCAAAAATTCCTCATGGTGTGTTATTAGTTGGTTCACCAGGAAATGGAAAAACCTTACTTGCTCGGGCAGTTGCAGGTGAAGCAGATGTTCCATTTTTGTACGTTTCTGGTTCAGAATTTGTAGAAATGTTTGTAGGTGTTGGTGCTGGGAGAGTACGAGATTTATTCCGTCAGGCAAAAAAACAGTCTCCTTGTGTTATTTTTATTGATGAAATTGATGCAGTTGGTCGTCAGCGTGGTTCTGGTCTTGGAAATACGAATGACGAACGCGAACAAACGTTGAATCAAATTCTGGTTGAAATGGATGGTTTTGAGCCAGCTTCTTCGGTTATTGTACTTGGTGCTACTAATCGCCCTGATGTACTTGACCCTGCGTTATTGCGTCCAGGACGTTTCGATCGTCAAGTTACCGTAACCTTACCAGATAAACGTGAGCGTGAACAAATTTTACAGGTTCATGCCCGCAACAAAAAAATGGAAAAAAATGTTGATTTAGGTATTATTGCAAAACGTACTCCTGGTTTTTCAGGTGCTGATTTAGCGAATGTATTAAACGAAGCTGCTATTCTTTCTGTTCGAGCTGGAAAAAAACGCATCAACAATGAAATTTTACGAGAAGCTATTGAAAAAGGCATTTTAGGCCCATCACTTCGATCGAAAGTTATCACTCCTCAAGCAAAGAAACTTACTGCGTACCATGAAGCTGGGCACGCTCTTGTTGCGTCTGTATTGCCTCATGCTGACAAGGTTCAGAAAGTAACTATTATTCCCCGTGGACGTGCTGGAGGGTACACATTCTCAGCCCGAGAGAACGATGTATTTACCAAAACAAAAGTTGAATTTTTAGACGAAATTACCGTATTCTTTGGTGGTTACGTAGTAGAAGAAACCTATTTTGGCAGTCTTTCTACTGGCCCTTCAAACGATTTGAAACGTGCAACTGAAATTGCAAAAGACATGGTAACAAAGTATGGAATGAGTGATTTAGGTCCAATTTCTCTTGGTGAAGACAAAGGAATGAGCTTTTTAGGTCGAGATTTAATGGAAGGTCAGCAATACAGTCAAGTTATGGCATCACGTATTGATGAAGAAATTCAGAAAATATTGAACGCTTGTCGCCAGAAATGTGCAGAAATTATCAAGAAAAATGAGAAATATCTTACCATTATTGCGGAAAAACTGATTGAAAACGAAACACTTGAATTTGAAGAATTTAGCGAAATTGTAAAAGATATTTACGTTCCAAATCCAGATTCTCATGAGGAAAAGTAAGGTTTTTCTTATTCAACCGCTGGACAAAACCTAAAAAATATTTTACAGTACCAACCATTCGCACACACTTGGGTTTATCACTTGCAGCAATCTTACCCATTGCACTACACTATGTGGAAAACACGAATTATCGGAATATTTGTTATCTGTTCAGCTTTGTATCAAATTGGATTTGTTCCAGTTTCAGCTCAACAACAGTATTCTTCTCGAATTTCTCGAGCTCAACTTGTTCAACAGGTAGCTTTTGAAAATACAGATCTTTCTCAAGAGTTCTATTTAACGCAAAGTAAACCTGCCGCACAAAGGGTTGATGAACAGCGTAGATTAGAAGCTGAGCGTAAAGCTAAAGAAGAAGCTGAACGAAAAGCACAGGAAGCCGAGCAAGCACGATTACAACAATTACTGGCTGCTCGTGCAAGCAAACCAATTATAAGCTCTTCACAAATAAATGGTGATTTTGAATCAGCAATTAGAAACAGATGTGCAGCTGTTGGATGTAACCCTGAGCAAGTTATTCGCATAATGTATTGTGAAAGTGGTGGACGCTCAAACGCTTACAACTCAAGCGGAGCAAGTGGATTGTTTCAGTTCATGCCACGAACATTTCAAGCAAATGCTTCAAGAATTGGTATAACAAATCCAGATATTTGGAACCCTTGGCAACAAATTGACACCGCAACTTACATGTTTGCAAATGGTCAAGCTTGGCAGTGGTCGTGTAAGTAACATGAGGAATTGAATCCATTGTACTTCCAGGTCCTGAAATACATTCAGGATGACAGCTCTAACTCATAATAATTCAAGGATAACAATAATTGCTTGATTTTTTTGCTATGAATTTTTCCTCAGCCATTCAATATACTATTCAAGCCTGTAAGAATCTTTCTATTCCATATACCCTCCCTGATAATTCAGGGCAGTTTTTGTGCATAACCAAGAATAATAAGCCGTATTTTTATATTCACCAAACAGTTCCATTAAACAGCCAATCACACTCAAAATTAGCAACTGATAAATTATTTACGTATCAAATGTTAAGCCAGTCGTCATTACATATTCCAAAAACAATGGGATTTATTGATCCACATGTTGAATCACAGTACGCTCATTTTCGCCAACAGCAAGATATATCTGAAATTGTTGATGGTATTGTTTCTCATTTTTCTTTTCCTGTTATTTTAAAGCCAAATAGTAAATCACAAGGCATACATGTTTTTTTATGTCATAATCAAGAGGAAATCTACACCGCTCTCAGCACCATCTTCGATCAAACAAGGAAAGACTATGACTACCTCGCTCTTGCTCAGCAATACATTGAACCTCAAGCAGAATTTCGACTTATTTCTATCGATGGTAAACTGCAATTTGCCTATCAAAAAGATATTTCAAATGCCACATTTACAGGCAACTTAAGTCCACTTCATTGGCAAAATTCACAAGCCATTATTGTCACAGATCCTCATTTAATTGAACAGTTTCAAGGTATTACTCGAACAATGTTTGAAACAACAGGAATTCGTTTTTGTGGGGTTGATGTTATTCAAAGAGAAGATGGCGATATGTTTGTTATTGAATTGAACTGTCAGCCAAGTTTTGATCATTTTTTAAAGCACAATAGTAACGATTTAGTGAAAAAATTATACAGTCATATTTTGTTGCAGCTTGAATAAAAACCCCTTCACAAACAAATTTGTTGATTATAACAATGTTCTGTAAGTTGACAACATAACCCATTTGTAACACATATATGCTGTATGTCCCGCCAAATTCAAAAGTCTCATCATGAGAAAATTCGTAAAAAAATTATTGCAACCGCTCAAGCAGTAGCAGCAGATGAAGGTTGGGAATCTGTTACGATGAGAAGGTTGGCGAAAGAGATTAAATATACGCTTCCAGTTTTATATCACTATTTTAAGTCGAAAGAGGATATTATAACTCAGGTTGCAAATGCTGGATTTTTATTACTTCTTAAAGCGTTAGAAAAGGTTTCTACAACTGAATCAATTCGAGAAAATGTGAAGGCTTACTTTTTTGCATATATCGATTTTGCTCAACAAAATGCTGGTTTATACCAAGCGATGTATGGGCTTAATGGTGTAAGTTCATTTACCGAGGGAAATCCAGGCGAAGGAGAACGTATATTTTTTACTATTCAAAAAAAACTAGAAATAATGAAAGAAAATGGTGCACAATTTGAAAGTAGCTGGACAGCAACGAAAGTACTATGGTCAATGCTTCATGGGCTGGTAACACTTCATGGCGTGCAACGAATTGAAGGACCAGACACACAGCTATCTGATGTGGTTGAATACTTCACAGATATGGTAGTAACAACATGGAAAATGGAAAAAATGAATAATACCTAATGTCACCTCTTATTATTCCCCGACATGAATATCTTCGGTTGAAAAAAATAGCCGATAAGTTGCGATATGGTGTTATTACTGATGATAATTTTTATTCTTTATTGAACATTTACAAAGATGATATTATTAAAAAAATTCAACACCTTCAACTTGATGAAACAATAAATACAGAAATTCAACAACAAGATTATCAAGATAAACTTTATCAAGATTTAATCTACACAGCTATAAGTCTTTTCTCTGACCGTAAAAAAGATTACGAACATATGAATGAAGAGCAATTGTTTCTTCATCTTCAAAAAGAACCGCAAAACCTTTTGTATTTTTGGAAGAACGTTGTGTATGCGTATATCCAGAAGTGTCATTTTTACGGCATAAAACCAGATATGAGTCATCTTATTTTTTTTGAAAAACCGAAAGAATCAGATACAGACAAACCCAGGAAATCAAAGAGTAAAAAAACAAACAAATAATATTTTTCAAAGAATATTGTCACAACTAAACACATTTTGTAACTTACTTTATAATGGCTTCGCAGGTAACCCAGCAGCAATATCAAGAGGTATATCATAAAGTGTATGGTTATTTTTTTCGAAGGTTAGATAATCGAACTGATGTTGAAGATTTAACCTGTACAACGGTTGCCGATTATTTTCTGTATAGTAAACCAGTGCAAAACCCTCATGCACTCTTGTGGACAATTGCTCGAAACAAGCTTTTTCAGTTTATTCGGAAAAAAACTCGTGAACCTATTGTTGGCTGGTCTGATTCTATTGATCCTGAAAACATTGAAATAACCTATTCTCACACCTATCTTCAATGCACTGAAGAACTTATTGAAATTGCTAAAAAGCACCTTAAACCTATCGATTTTGATGTTGTTGAATTATGTGTATTTTGTGATTTTGATAGCAATAGGGCAGCAAAAGAACTTGGAATAACAAGTAGTAACGTTCGTCAAAAACTTTCCCGATCATTAAAAAAATTACGGAATCATTATCAAACATTATGGCCGAACGAACCCTTTCTTGAACACTTTTTACCATCAAAATAATCTAGTTACTTTCCTTTTTTTTATGTCTCATCAAATGAAAAAAATTCAATTTCATGATAAAACAAAACCATTTATTGATGGTGATGGAATAGAAGAATTGTTTATTCTTGATCCTCATTTTACTGATGCACAAGCAAATAATTACACAGTATTTCAATCAGTGTTTTCTGCAAATCAACGAAATATGTATCTATCGTTACCTTGGTGGTACCGAGGATTCAAATGGATACGTTTTCATGTAAGTTTGAGTATAATAATACTTGCTTTTGTAGTGTTAACAAGTATTGTAGCTGCTGCCCAAACCACCGCTCCAGTGGCATTTAAACCAAGCCAAGTTTTTGAATCGGTTTCCTCTCAATCAATAGTATCAACAGCTCAAACAGGTTTTTCTGTTCAGTCATTTTCGCAGTGCAATGCATTGGGTGGAAACATGGGCATCGACCAGAGTAATTTGGTATGTGTATTTGGCAATAATAAATTTATTGGGCCAAGAATTACACCTTCAATTCAGCCTGAATCTCAAAACCTTAATGAGCAGCCAATTCGCCTTGAAATTCAACCAGCCAATGAAACAATAGATCAAAAAAATACAGAAACTGATAAGCCTCAAAAAACAGAGTAAACAATGCATTGACGGAATAGTTATTAATTTTTACATTAAGAGTGTTTCATGTTATAAATCCACCCCGCCCTTCGGGCACCCCTCAAGAGGGGAATTATTCAGTTTTCATACTAGATTCATTATATAAATCATCAGCCTTTCTCGCTAACTCTTATGCCAACTTACAATGAACCAGAGCAACAATCATCGTTGCCATTGCCGCCAAATGCTCGTACGCCACAGAATCCACGTGAGTATATTCACACCGCTCCTCGATGGTTTTGGGGGTCGTTTGTGTTTATCAGCACCCTCGCAGTTGTTGCCTCTTTGCTTCTTGTATTTCAGCTTTTTGGCCCTTCATCTTTGAAAGTAAGTAATTGGTTTGGTGTTGGGCAGGTTTCATCTGTATCATCAACTTCTAAGGTTGAAACGTACAGTCAGTGTGTTGCGGCTGGTGGTGAGGTTGTTCAATATTTCCCCGATAACTGTTTACTCAATGGAACAACGTATCGCAGCAGCTCTTCATCTCAATCATCAAGTAGCTCAAAAGAAAGCCAATCGAGCTCATCTTCCGCAAGTGTTCAGCCAGCCAGCCAAACATATACGAATCAATACATTCCATCACTTCGTGTTCTGTATAACGATAGCTGGAGTTTTTCAACCTCAACAACTGCTTCTCAGCTTTACCCTGATTTAGTAGAAAGAACAATTCAGCTGAAAAAGAATTCAGCCACACTTACTATTCGAACTCGTCCAATTATTCCAACTGGTTGCGGATATGAGCAAAATTATGGAACAAAACTTGCTGATACTATTGGTGGAAAATATAGTCGCTATTCTTTTGATCAGTCAGGTGTTCAGTATTATGTTCCTCAAAATAAATCGATTGTTTTTAGCTGCGTAACATTTTATTATGTACTCAATTCAACCATTCGCTCGGCAACCTACGATTCAATTATGAAGCCTGAGCCAGTGAGATTAAGCGTATGGGCAACACTTCAATCATCAAATGATACTGATACCTTAGAAGCTGATGAAATTATAAAAAATTCTACACTTTTTGATTCGTTGTTGTTGAATTAGTACTCTATAATTAGCCGATACCATATTTAAGTATCTGAGATAAATTGAATTCTAGATCCTGAAATAAATTCAGGATGACAATAGCTCATTTCCCCCAAATCTATTCCCATTCAATGGTGGCTGGTGGTTTGCTAGAAATATCGTAAGCAACACGGTTTACACCTTTTACCTCGTTAATAATTCTATTTGAAACCGTTGCCAAAAACGGGTAGGGTAAGTGTGCCCAATCTGCCGTCATTCCGTCAACAGCGGTAACTGCTCGCAGCCCAAGTAAGTTTTCGTACGTACGCCCATCACCCATTACACCAACCGATTTCACTTCAGTAAGTACCGCAAACGCTTGCCAAACCTGATCGTATAATCGTGTTTGTTTGCGATTAACTACTTTAAAGATATCTGAAAATTTGTGTAAAATTTGCTCTTTCGGAAGAATTTCACGAAGCACTTTATACCCATGGAATCCCCAGCTACAACCAAAAATATTGTGCTCAGGCAGAACATCTTTCAACTCGTGCACATCGTTTTGAGTGTCGGTAAAAAATTGAATTTCAGTTAAATCAACACCCCAATCTTTTGCTATTAATCGAACTTTTTCGTCCTTACTTGGGCTATCCTCAAAACAAAGAATATGAGTAAAATGAAGCCCTGTTTTTTCTGCATATTCTTGCACGTAATTTTTTGAACCTGAAGAAACAATCGCAATTTTTTTATTTGGTATTTTCTTTATTTTTTCAACAAAATCAGTAAATATATCAAATCCAATTTCCTTCAATTTTTCTCCAACCCACTGGCGAGCCTCCGTTTCTTTTTTAATAAAATCTGGCTCGAAATATTCTGGTTTTTTAAAGTTATCTACTTTATTTTTCTTGAAAATAACCTTTTCTTTCACATCAATAAATTTCTCATCCATAAACTCAGGATGATCTTGTAACGCCTGAATAAAGGCATCGGCAGTATCTGCTAGTACACCGTCAAAATCGAAAATAAGGTGGTTATCTTTGCTGCCATTTTCTATCCATTCAAACGTGGTATTCGATTTCAGTTCTGAAATAAAAATATTGTCAGCTTCTCGTAAAACATCCAGTTTTTCCTTTGTAACCTCGCCAATAATACGAATTCCAAGACCAGGTCCAGGAAATGGATGCCGATCAACAATAACATCAGGAACACCTAATTCTCGGCCTACACGGCGAACCTCATCTTTAAATAAATCACGGAATGGTTCAACCAATTTAAACTTCATATCTTCGGGCAAACCACCTACATTATGATGACTCTTAATTGTATGACTTGGGCCACCAGTGCTACTCACACTTTCAATAACATCAGGGTACAACGTACCTTGTGCTAAAAAGGCAAACGGAAGATGTTCTGTTCTTTTCAGTTCACCATCAGGATTCGAAAAAACACCGTTCACATCAACCACTAATCTTTTTGGATTATCTTCAATACAGTGCTGAGTTTCCTCAAAAATACGTACGAATGCCTCTCCAATAATTTTCCGTTTTGTTTCAGGATCAGTTACTCCAGCCAATCGACTTAAGAAATAATCAGCCGCATCAACGGTAGTTAAATGTACATGAAAATGTCCTCGAAATACTCGCTCAACCTCTTCTCGTTCGTTCAATCTCAACAGTCCATGGTCTACAAAAACACAGTGTAGTTTATCGCCAATTGCTTTGTGAATAAGTGCTGCGGCAACAGAAGAATCAACCCCACCAGAAAGACCACAAAGTACTTGCTCATCGCCAACTTGAGCTCGAATCTGTTCCACTTTTTCTTCTACAAAATTCGCAGTTGTCCAGTCAGTTTTTATTTCAGCAATGGTAAAAAGGAAATTTGCAATCATTGCTCGCCCTTGATCTGAATGATGAACTTCAGGATGAAATTGAAGCCCATATAGTTTTCTTCTTGCGTCAGCTACAGCTGAAATAGGGCAGTTATCGGTAGATCCAATACACTCAAATCCATCGGGCAACCGTACAACATGATCGCCATGGCTCATCCAAATACTCGACTCTGTTGGAATATCCGCAAATAATGCTTGAGCTCCCAACAATTCATCTTGATGAGTAAACGTGGCACGACCATATTCACGTTTTGCACTTGCTTCCACAACTCCACCAAGGGTATGAGCCATAATTTGAAGTCCATAGCAAATTCCCAACACAGGAATACCCAACTCCAAAATCCGTTTGTCTAACCCAGGAGCTCCATCATCGTACACGCTATTTGGCCCACCAGATAGAATAATTGCCCGAATAGTTTTATCTTCAGCAATTTTTTCAAAAGGATAATCAAAACGGTGAATTTCGCTGTACACATTTAATTCGCGAATACGCCGAGTAATAAGTTGAGTAAATTGTGAACCGTAATCTAAAATAAGAACTTTGTTATGAGACATAAAAATGATGGTGAATAAATGATAATGGATACATGGAATTATCTGATTTTTTATTGATAACTCGCACCTCCATTAACCACAGAAATAGTGTGTGGGTGAGATTCTTTTAATGATGCTGAACTAATTTTTACAAATCGAGCTTTTTCGTAAAATTCTTGGCTATTTTTTGCCCCAATATAATAAAAACTTGAAAGAAGACCTCCACCAATTTGAAACAGAAAATCGTTCAAATCACCTTTTAATTTTACCAATCCTTCTACACCTTCAGCAACCAATTTTTTTGATTCTTTTGTTTCCTGACCGTATCTTCCCCCGCCGTTTTTTGTCATTGCACCAACCGAACCCATTCCTCGATAGGTTCTAAATAACTGACCATCTAACTCAATTAATTTCCCTGGTGATTGTTCAAACCCTGCAAGCATCGATCCTAGCATTACACAATCTGCACCAAATCCTAGAGCTTTGGCAACATCACCAATTTGTTTAATACCACCATCGGCAATAATTGCCACCCCATGCTTTTTTGCAACGTTTGCAACTAAATCAACAGCAGTAAGTTGAGGAACACCCATTCCTGTTACAATTCTGGTGGTACAAATACTTCCTGGGCCCATACCAACCCGTAGCACATTAGCTCCAGCAGCAATTAAATCTTCCGCAGCTTCTGACGTGGTTATATTTCCTGCAATAACAGGCAATTGTGGATACAATGTTTTTATTTTTTTCACTCCATCAATAATGTACTGTGCGTGTCCGTGAGCTGTATCGAGTACCACAATATCAACTCCAGCGGCTACTAATTTTTCTAAACGCCCTTCAAAACTTGCATCAACCCCAACAGCGGCACCAACTAATAATCGACCATTTTTGTCCACCGCAGGTTTCCTATTTTGCTCTTCAAATCCATCACCAATCTCAGAATTTTTTACAAATGCAACCTCAGCAGCTTGCTCGTCAACAGTGAAAGCTCGGTGTATAATTCCAAGCCCACCATTTTGTGCCATTACTGCAGCAGCATTTCCATTAGTAACAGTATCCATTGGCGAACTCACAACAGGTAAATACAGGCGAATAGTCGGACACAGATCAACCGTTAGTTGAATTTCCGAGCGATAAAAATCGGAATAATTTGGTAATAAAAGAACATCATCAAATGTGTATGATTCAGGAATGATAATTTTGTTGGAAATGTAGGACATAAAAAAATATCGAGTAATAAAAAGCTGGCTGGTATAATATCAAGCAATAAAAAATTATAGCACACAAAAAACCG
>Ga0316610_1000152_pt1 | contig 18895 bp, 15 predicted proteins | sample MIS2017111B_MG_FD_207677 | JGI IMG/M metagenome (GOLD analysis project Ga0316610, IMG submission 207677) | Microbial mat bacterial communities from Middle Island sinkhole, Lake Huron, Michigan, United States - MIS.2017.111B | ecosystem: Environmental > Aquatic > Freshwater > Lake > Sediment... | reverse complement strand
TCCTTACTTAAATCTTCTAAATTTCTAGCATCTAAACTAAATTTAAAACTTGATTTGAGGGTGCTGTTTGCCATACCATCAGACTAAAACATAACTGAGGTTTTAGGCAAGCTGGGTAGGTACATTTTAAAGGTTATCTGACAAAATGTTTAAAACATTAGAAATTATATAATTATACATTAGAAATTTTTACTTTTTACTTGATTTATAATTTATACTTTTGACGTTTTATGCTTTTTTAAAGCTAAACATAGTGTATTTCACCTCTTATAAAAACAAATGCTACTACCAGTATCCTAATAGTTTGACAAATAATAATATTATACTTAGCTAGTTGTATATATGATTAGTAAAGTTTATACTGCCTCCACTACAGGTCTTCAAGTCAACAAAATCGAAATCGAGCTAGACACTAGTCCAGGATTGCCATGTGTAGTTGTGGTAGGTCTACCAGATAAAGCTGTCCAAGAAAGCAAAGAACGCTTGAAGTCCAGCTTAAAACAATCGGGTTTTGAATTTCCAGAAGGCAAACTAACAATCAATCTAGCCCCAGCCGATGTAGCCAAAAGTGGCACTGCCTATGATCTGCCAATGGCAGTTGGGGTTTTAGAAATGATGAATTATATCAATAAAATTCCTGAAGACGCTTTATTTTTAGGGGAATTATCACTTGACGGAGTTTTGCGGCCTATAAACGGGGTGCTTACAATCGCCTTAAAAGCCTTGGAATTAGGTATAAAATCAATCTATGTTCCTTCACATAACGCACTTGAGGCAAGATTAGCAAAAGGAGTAGAGGTATTTGCAGTCAACGACTTGAAACAACTTGTAGATCACTTAAATCACAAATCTGAAATATCCCCAACTGAAAATATCAAAATTGAAGAATTCAGTTTGACACTTGAGTCACATTTAGATGAGCTAGAAGACTTTGATTTGGCCTATGTCAAAGGTCAAGAACAAGCCAAGAGAGCTTTGGAAATCGCTGCTTCAGGTGGACACAACACCATGTTCATCGGACCACCAGGAAGTGGAAAGACTTTGTTGGCAAGGAGTTACGCTTCGATTTTACCCAAAATGAGTGATCAAGAAATTTTAGAAGTGACTCAACTTTACTCAATTGCAGGACTTTTACCGACTGAAGGCGTGATGTTTAAGCGACCTTTTCGATCGCCGCATCATAGTGCCTCCCATATTGCTTTGGTCGGTGGTGGTTCTAGGATACGCCCTGGTGAGATCAGTCTGGCTCATCGAGGTGTGCTTTTTTTAGATGAGTTTCCTGAGTTTGACCGCAAGACCATCGAAGCCTTGAGGCAACCACTCGAAGATGGCTTGGTTTCTATATCTCGAGCCAGCGGCACTCTGACTTTTCCCAGTCGATTTTACCTACTTGCAGCCGCCAATCCCACACCGGCTGGTTTTGATCCTGATGACAAAGACAGCCTGCAGCGACCACAGTCCAAAAAAGCCATACTTAGTTACCAAAGCAGATTTAGCGGTCCGATTATGGATCGTATAGATTTGCAAGTAGAAGTTGCCAGAGTAGAGCATGATAAACTTCAAGATCAAGAGCTGGGTGAAACTTCAACCTCTGTGCGTCTCCGTGTGCAGCAAGCCAGAGATATCCAGACAGCCAGATTTAAAGACACAAAAATCACTTGTAATGCCGAAATGACACTTCCTATGATTTTAAAATACTGTGTTTTAGCTGAGGAATCGAAAAAAATGCTCAAAACTGCCTCAGAAAAATACAAACTATCCGCCAGAGCTTATATGAGATTATTAAAACTAAGTCGCACAATTGCTGATTTGGCAGGTGAAAATGACATCAAGCTAGAACATGTGGCAGAAAGTCTGCAGTATCGCGGGAAGTTTTAATATAACTAGATATATATATAGATATATATGCCTTATATTTTAAAAGTATAAAATATCGAAATTGGTTTAGTCCAATCTCAAAGAAGTGATAATTACCTCTCTCTTACTGATATGGCTAAATGGAAAAATCCTGAGTCGCCCGACCAAGTGGTATCGAATTGGATTAGAACTAATCATACAATTAGGTTTTTGGATTTGTGGGAGAGGTTAAATAACGAAAATTTTAACCCAACCGAAATCGAGGGGTTTAAACTACGATCTGGTGAAAATAGTTTTACTTTATCACCTCAAAAATGGATAAAATCAACCAATGCTATTGGTATTCGATCTAAATCTGGAAGATATGGAGGTGGTACTTTTGCACATCAAGATCTAGCTTTTGAGTTTGCTAGCTGGCTATCTCCCGAGTTTAAACTGTATCTAATCACTGAGTTCCAAAGATTAAAAGAACAAGAAAAGACCTCACTTCAATCTCTAGAATGGCAAATCAAGAGAAGTTTAGTAAAAACTAATTATAAAATTCATACAGAAGCAATTAAAAACCAACTTAAAAAATTAAACCTCACTGAATTTCAAGAAAGCTTAAAATATGCTGATGAAGCTGACATGCTAAATCTTATCATGTTTGGTAAAAAGGCAAAAGATTGGGAATGTGAAAATCCTGAACTGAGAATACAAGGCTTAAATATGAGAGATATGGCTGATATATCTCAATTAATAGTCTTATCAGGACTCGAAACTTTAAATGCATTTCTTATCAATCAAAGGCAAAACAAAGAAAAGCGAATTGAAAAACTAATTAGTGAAGCTAAAAGAAATTTAAAAATTGTTCAAAATCAGAAACTTCTAAATTTAGAATTTGAACTAAAGTAAAATGTTTGACAAAGTCCCACTTTGATCTAATAATAGCTCTAATTTGAACAATATTCTTTAGATTTATATTTTTATGTTAGATTTCTCTGAAATTAAATTGGGTAAAGTGGTCAACTTTGAAAACCAACCATGTGTAATCATCAAATGTGATTTCTTGCGCATGCAACAGCGTAAACCAGTCAAAAAGTGCATTTTAAAAAACTTAGTCACCGGTCGAAACACCGAGTATTCTTTCAAATCAGGTGAAGGAGTGGAAGAGGCTGATTTAAGACGAGAAAAAGCTCAGTTTATGTATCGCACCGGTGATGAGTTGAGTTTTATGATTGATTCTACCTATGAAACACTAGACTTAAATGCGGAAGTTTTGGGTGATAAAGTTGACTACTTAAAAGATGGACTAGATGTTGTGATTCAATATTTCAACGACGCCCCAATCTCAGTCGATCTACCTATCAAAATAGCCTACAAAGTCATCGAAGCCGATCCAGCCGTTAAAGGAAATAGCTCGAGCAATGTTATGAAAGATGCTAAAATCGAGACAGGTAAAATGGTCCGAGTCCCAATGTTTATCGAGCAAGGTGAATCTATCCTTATAAATACGGTAGAAGATGAGTATCTAGGCCGAGAAACCAATTAAATTACAAACCCACAAAATCATCAAAATTACTAGGATTTACAACTTTATATTCAGTATTTGGATAAGCACCTGAAAAGACTTTAGAGATCCCCAGGTGCTTTTTTGTCACTTACTTTTTCTATTTTAGTATAGTAACTCAGGTATTTTTACCTAATTACATGAATATACTCTTGCAATTTTACCTAATTACATGAGTTTGGTAAATATTTGACATTCAATTTGACAATATAGTCTTTATTTGGAATAATAATAAGGAATTATTTCCTATATGAAAGACCAAATCAAACAACTTTTATCTGATTTTTACAAAAATGAACTACCAAAAATCATAAATAGAGATCTTGAGGTTGATTTAGAGTCTGGTCAGATTGTATCTATTTTAGGCTCTAGAAGAAGCGGTAAAACCTATTTTCTATATCAAATAATCCAGGAAATTTTGCACAAAGGTGTTTTAAAAGAACAGATTGTTTTTATAAACTTTGAGGATGAGCGTCTTGTAGATATAGACGTCAAAAACCTTGATGAAATCCTGCAAGGATACTTAGAGTTGTATCCAAATCAAGATTTAAGTGAGGTGTATTTTTTCTTTGATGAGATCCAAAATGTAGATAAGTGGGAGATGTTTGTCAGACGGATCCATGAGACAATCTCCAAAAATGTCTATGTGACAGGCTCAAACTCACGATTTTTAACCACTGAAATCGCTACTAATCTACGTGGACGCACTTTAAGTTATGAAATTTTTCCGCTATCTTTTTCTGAATTTCTAAAGTTTAAAGGTTTTAGTTTTGATCACTCTACAAAATCAAATGCTTTAGTAAATAACTACTTGAGTGAATATTTTGAATTTGGCGGTTTCCCTGACGTTGTCAAAAATCAAAATCAAAGTACAAAAATTCAGATCTTGCAATCATATTTTGATAGCATGATATTCAACGATTTAGTGCAAAGATATGACATAAAGAATGTTAAGGCGCTGCAGTTTTTTATTAAGCAACTCATCGCCAGCCATACCAAAGAGTTTTCAGTCAATAAGATCTATAATACACTCAAAAGCATGGGATTGGGGATATCAAAAGATTTGACTTATGATTACCTTGAATATTGTCAAAATATTTACCTAGGAAGCGTCCTTTTTAAATACGATTTATCTCAAAAAGCCAGAGAAATAAACGATAAAAAGTTTTATACCATTGACAATGGACTATATAATTCATTGATATTTAAAACAGATCTAGATTTGGGCAAGCAACTTGAGCATCTCGTATTTTCCCACTTTTTCAAAAAAACCAAAGAAATATTCTTTTACAAAGATTCTACTTCTGAGTGCGACTTTTTGATATTTAATCGTGGCAATCTAAGTGAAATTATTCAAGTTTGTACAAATTTAAATGACTTGGATACAAGGAATCGAGAGATAAATGGATTGCTCAAAGCTTGTATGTTTTTTGGTAAAAAATCAGGCAAAATTATCACTCTAAACACAAAAGAAACAATTGAGATAGACGGAATAACAGTTGAAATTATACCTATTTTAAAGTTTTTGAGTGTAATTTAGTTTTTTTACTCCTTCCACCCGCCAGTAAATACACCATCTTTATTGATTCTCTGATATGTGTGAGCTCCAAAGTGATCTCGCTGAGCTTGGATAAGATTAGATGGTAGTTTATCCGCGTTGTGAGCTAAAATATAGTTTAAAGTGGCTGATATGACAGGCTTTGGTACAAATGGAAGTATTGTGTTTAGTTTATGAAAAGGCTCTAAGATAAAGCCAATTTTCTCAGTTTTAGATTTAGAGTAAAAGTCAAAAATTAGACTTCGTAGCATTTCTGATCTAATAATACAGCCACCTTGCCAGATTCTTAGCACTTCTTTGATATCAATATTCCAATTATACTCTTTGTTGGCTGCATCGATTATATTTAAGCCTTGTAAGTAAGATGTAATGAAAACAGTCTGTAAAATATATTTCAAATCTTCTAAATCTGGTTTTGTGATTTCAAACTCTTCACTGGCTGCATAAATACCTAGTTTGTAGCTTGTATTTCTGGCAGATAAAATCCTGGCATTTAGAGCTTCTGAAATATTTGGAGCAGCAACCCCTAGCTCTAAAGCAGACTCAACTGTCCATTTTCCAGTACCTTTTGCTCCAGCTTTATCATTGATTTTGTCTATTAAATAACCTTCAGCGAGTTTGTCTCTAGTTTTAAAAATATCAACAGTGATATCCAATAGGAAACTTTTGAGTTCATCTTGATTGAATCCCTTAAAAGCCTTTAAAATCTCTTCGTTGGGGTGAAAACTTGATTTAAGAATATCGTATATTTCAGCAATTCCTTGCATAAGTGCGTATTCAATACCATTGTGGACCATTTTGACAAAGTGACCAGCTCCTGCCAGACCGACATTGGTCACACAAGGTTTACCCTCAAAATCTTTGGCGGATATATCTTGCAAAATCGGTAATATCTGATTTACGACATTTGGATCTCCTCCAGGCATGATGCTTGGTCCGATTAATGCACCTTCTTCACCTCCAGATACTCCACAACCGATGAAATGAATAATGCGAGATTTGTGCTCATGACTATTTGATTGTTCATTTTGATTGTTCATTTTTTCAAACCATTTTTGTCTATCTAGTGTATCTCTCCAATTTGAATTACCGCAATCTATTAGAATATCTTCATCTTCTAAAAATTCTTGTAAATGTGCAATCGTTTGATCGACAGCATCACCTGCATTAACCATTAAAATAATCTTTCTAGGTTTTTCTAGGCTTTCTACAAAATCTTTAAGTTCTTGAAATGGAGTTAAGTTTTCATTGCCATGTGTTGCAATAAATTCTTCAGTTCTTGTATATGTTCGATTAAAAACAGCTGTTTTATAACCTTTTGAAGCTAAGTTACGAGCAAGAGCAGCGCCCATAGTTCCAAGTCCAATAAGTCCGATTTGTTGCATAGAATATGTAAAATAAAATTTGTAGGGGCGAATTTTAATTCGCCAAAGTGGAAGTGTTTAATAATAGTAAGGGAAAGCCCTGCTTTCCTAGAATTTGCATACAGTGGCAGTTAAGAATAATTAAAATTATTAACACAATTCTTTAACCTCCTTAACCAAGAAAGCACTACCCACTACTAATATCGGTTTTGAGTTTTTGGCTATTACAAGGCTTAAAGAGCTACTTAAGCTGTGATTTGTTTGAATTTTACTTTGATCAAAGGCTTCTATGCTTTTAGCAATCTCTTCGAGCTTGTTGATTTCTTGGCTTGATTTTGCAATGTCTTCACTTTGACTTGAGTATCTAGTTAAAACTAGTTCTTCCGTTATCGGCTGTAAAAGCTTCAACATCGCTAAACTATCCTTGCTGTGGGCGGTGGCAAAGATTATATTATAGGTTTGTCTGGGTGAGATTTTTTGCAGTAATTGTACTAATCCTTTGATTTTATGAGGGTTGTGGGCCATGTCTAAAATCAAGTCGCGGTCTTGGTATTTAAACTTTTCGAATCTACCTGGGATTTTTAATTTTCGAAGTGTTGGTTTAATCGACTCAAAATCGATCTTAAAATTATCTCGGATTCGCAAATAGGCACAAACTGCTAAAGCTAAAGTGCAATTTCCGGCTTGGAAATCACCGATCTGTCCTAAAATAATATCATTTATCCATTCGCCATTGATTTTAACATTAAACTTGGTCCCAAATTCGTTGGTTTTGACGTGATTATAGTTTAGATCACCCTTTGTTCCAGCGTTTACAAAATATAGTTTTGAGGTGGTTTGCAAGCATTTTTTCTCAATTGTTTCCTTAGCAGGAATACTTTGCTCGATAGAGAATACAACCTGATTTTCCTGAATTATACCAGCTTTTTGAGCGGCAATGTCACTCAGTTTTTTACCCAAAATCTCGGTATGGTCAAAATCGATTGTAGTTAAAACGTTGATTTTAGTTGGGTTTGACACTGCATTTGTAGCATCTAGAAGACCTCCCAAGCCAGTCTCGATGATGGCATAATCCACAGCCTCTTTTTCAAAAATATAGAAAGCTAAAATTGTAACCAATTCGTAAAAAGTATAAGTCTCATCAATCTGAGCTTCGAGCTGCTCAATAGTAGGGATTATCTCATTGACATAACTCAAAAACTTTACTTGGCTTAAATCCAGTGAGTTAATTTGGAACCGTTCTAAAAAATCGTAAATTGAAGGCGACACAGTTGAGCCGACTTTAAAACCACAAGATTCTAAAATTTTGGCTAAATAATAAACTGTTGAGCCTTTGCCAGAAGTCCCTGCCACATGGATTACTTTTAGTTTTTCTTGAGGATTTCCGAGGGTTTCAAGTAGTTTTTTGACTCGAATGAGTGATTTATCTCCCTGAAAAAGCTTTTCAAAATTTTGTGGTTTGCGATTCTCGAGATAGTCTAGAGCCTCCTGATAAGTACTTAGCATAAATAGTTTGTGTAATATACACAATTTAAACTGAATGCTGAGCTTTTGGCAAGAATGTGTGGAGTTATTGGGATGATTCTTCTTGAGATTGGATTAGAGTTTCAACTTCTTGATCTATTCCACCATCTTTGTTTTCAAGCTGTTCATCTTGATTAATCTTTTCAGAAACAGGAACCTCAGTTTTACTTATGCCTTCTATTTTAGCAGTTAAAGGCATCGGTTTTCTATGTTTCCCAACTAAACTATCAGGTCCAGACATAAAAATTAAAATTTGTATATTTCAAAAAAGCGATCTGTTATACCACATTTTTTTACTCAGGTCAAGTATTTGTAAAAAAGCATATTTTAAACTATACTAAAGTATAGTACTCACTAATATAAGCTAGTACCTAAAACACATACAAATTGACTCTAAATCATAGTAACAACTTGATAAAGAAAGATCCTGAATTGCCAGAAAGACCAATAGTCACTAGGGAACTAAGTCCTTTGGCAAAGCGATACAGGAACACCAGTGTTATTGTAGATGAAATGATAACCAGTCATTTTCCTGAGCCTAAAATAAATATAAATGAATTAAATCCTGTTAAAAAATCAAAAAGAACACTACTCCTTGAAAATCGTTGGAGACGAATCGCTTTTGATCGTTTATTTTCAGAACCAGGTGCTTCCAGAGATTTCTATCTAAGAGGTATTGGCGAAGAAGAGCATTTAGAAAAATCCACTAATCAGACAATGATTGCCAATCGTGGAGCTTTAGTTTCAGCCCTAAAGCGTGATAGTTTACCAAATTTAATTGAATTTGCTGAAAGCTTAAACCAAGGAAAAGTCGCAGATGAACGACAAGAAAGACTAAAAACCAAATCTGATAGATATGAATCAGATCCAAATCCAAATCAAAAAGTCTTTACAATTGATATCTCAAGACTAAAAGCCATAGATACCGCCGGAGAAGCGGATTTTCTACTGAATGAAGTTGCGAGTATTCTCGTCAGCTCATGTGGTGAAATATGCCAAATGGACGAATTTAAAGATCAAAATGGAGAATCAGCAATCTCTCTTTTACCTTATCGACCTGGTGGAGATGAGTTTACAATGGTTTTAAAAGCCCCGAGTCCAGAAGTCTTACAAAAATTAATTGAGGTTGTAAATAAAACTGTGATTGAAGATTCAATCAAAAAAATTCAAACAATATACGGCGTTGCCAATGAACAAGGTGTAATTGAAGTAAAATCAGGTAATGTCCAAATAAAAAATGGAGTACCTTTTGATGAGTCAAGACCTGAAATAAAAGCTGGTGATGAGGAATCTCAAATTAAAGCTCTTCTTTACGATTTGATTTTATGTGAGATAAATCTTTTACCTGATGAAGATCACTTAAACAATGCATTTGTAGATGTTGAAAATTATGGTGATCCTGCCCTGCCATTGATGGATAGATTCGCTGATTATTTTAAATTTCACTGGGAGCGTATTTTAGATATAGAAACTTCACTTCCGGATTACGAAGAGTATATTCAAGTTGGTGGCGAAGCTGAAAACGCAAAAGAAATAATTGTGGGTGAGGTAGAAGAAGAAAGAAAAAAAAGAGTTGCTGTCATAAACGAAGAACAGCTTTTAAAAGACACCCAAGCACTATGTTATAAATTTCCAGGAATTCAAATTTTAGTTGATATCGCAAAAAAGGCTGATGAATCTTTGGTTAATGACTATATATCTCAAGATTATGAAGCGACTGAAGAGGTCAAAAACATGAATCTTAGATCGTTAATTAATGTAATATCTGAAAATCTGTTTGATCCAGTAGTAGGAGAAAAAGTATACAATAAACACGCTTTTGATGAACTTGTAAAGCACAAACAATTATCTGGTTTGGTAGTATTTAAAGAGGTGATCAAACCTGTCAATGATAATCTAGGGCTAGCAAATGGTGATAAAGTAATTCGAGATTTCTTCCAATGCATCAGATCTCAAATTCCACCTGAATTAGAAAAATATATTATTTACGGTCGAGGCCAGGCAGATATTTTGATTGGATTTAATCGTAATGAGATTGATAAAATATCAGATGAAATGGATCGCTTGAGTGTTATTAGCCAAATAAATCAAACAATTGATAACTTAAGTCAAATGCAGACTTTTGAAAGTGTGATAGAGAAAAATAAGGAAAATATTACATTTACAATGAATACAGGTGTCGGATCTGCAAAGCTAGATCCTGAAACTGGAGCTTTAGTACCTGCTGAAATGGGAAAATGCTTTGATGCAGCTGAAACTGATTTTGATCTCAAATTTGCCAGTTTTATCTTAAAAAATAATCCAGCTAAAATTTGTAAAACTTTGCTTTTAGAGCAGGATAATACTGACAAATTATACTCAGATCCAGATCTATGGAACCTGTATAAATATCTTAACGACCCAAAAAGAGGTGTGATAAACACTTCAAGGATTTTGAAAAATCTCAAAGAAAATATCTCACAACTTACTCAATACCTAAATATTGCTGATTTACAAGCTGAAATTGTTCTTTTAGAAGAATCATTGACTCAATTAAGAAGAAAATTGGAAATAGAACGTACGATAAATCAATTGAATGATGAAAATACCGAATTGGAAAAAAATCTAGGAAATGACAATTTAACAAATAAACTCCCAAGATTAAAGATAGCTGTCAATATCAATGAACTGGCTTCCCAAGAGAGAATGTTGGCTGATCTAAATTCTGAAGTTGAAAAAGAATTTGATAAAATCGAATCAAATAGAATTTTTGCATAAAAAAACCGACCCTTGTGGGGTCGAGATTAAGTTTGCCTTTTGGCTCCCAGGGTCAGATTCGAACTGACGACCAATTGATTAACAGTCAACTGCTCTACCGCTGAGCTACCTAGGAATGAGATTTTATTGATTAATGCAAGGATTTAGCCTTTACATGACAACTTTTTGAGTATAGATAAAAATTTACTTGATGTCAAGTTTAATCTCTAAATCAAACTATTTGCTATATTTCCAACCTTTTGAGGATCGAGTGAAGCACCGCCTATCAAAAATCCAGCGATTTTATCAGATTTTGCAAACTCGGCGATATTGGTTTCATTTACACTTCCGCCGTATAAAACTCTAGTTTTTTGACTTATTTCTTTACCAAAGTTAGTTTCGATTGTATTTAAGACAAAATCTATCACTTTTTCAATTACTTTAACGGTAGGAGTTTTACCAGTACCGATAGCCCAAGTTGGTTCGTATGCGATTATAATTTCATCTAATTTATTAAGATCCTCAACATTTGGCTCAAATGCTGTCACAATCTGCTCCTTCAATTCCTCAAAATTTATATTTTCACCATCGATTTGTGGTTCAAAACCGACACAAAGTAAAGGTAAAAGCTGGTTTCTAAGTGCTGCTTCGATTTTATGTGCCGTATCAAAAGAAGTAGTTAAAAACTCACTTCTAGTCTCGCTGTGTCCAATCAGTACATATTTACAGCCTAAATCAGCAATCATCGGACCAGATACTTGTGCCGTGTGAGCTCCTGAATCAAACTCCGAAATATCCTGAGCTCCAAGGGTGGCATTTATTTCACCTCTTTTGACTATACCCATCAGTGAGTACAGATACACAAAAGGGGGGAAAACGATTTGATCCCAGTTTTCAAGTAGCTCAAATTGAGATTTATAAGACTTAAAGAGTCCAAGAGCTTGAGCAAAAGAGATTGGGTTTGTTTTCCAGTTGAAAGCGAGGATTTTGTTTTGGGACATGGGGGAGAGTTAAAAGTTAATAGTGAAAAACTAAAAATGAGAGAGGGTTAAAAGTGTAGAGTTTAGAGTTCAAAGATTTGGGATGTGTCATTGCGAGGAACGAGGCAATCCCTTGACTTTAGCACAGAGTGAAGGGATTGCCGCGCTACGCTCGCAATGACAGTAGACACCATATTTATATCTCACTACTTCTTTTTGGTCAAAAAATAAAAAATAACCTATATTTTCTTTAAAAGAAATTTACCTTATCTCTATGCTTAAAATAAATGAAATTTACAATTCTATAGTTTTGGTCCGTGTAGCTTTTGATTTACCGAGTCTAGACGATACGGCACGTATAAAAGATGCAATTCCCACAATAGAGCTTTTACTCAGTCATAAAAATAAAGTCATACTGACCACAAAATGGGGAAGACCGAAAGGGCAAGATCTTGAATTTAGTACTCAAAAGTTAGTTGATGTGATTGAGAGTGAGCTTGCTACAACCCCGAAGACTTCGTCTTCACCCCTTGAAAGGAGTACTAAGGTTGAGTTTGTTGATCAGTTTAAAAGTTTTGTACAAGCTAAAACTCAAATTTTAAACTCCAAAAATCAAGTTTTCTTGCTAGAAAATACTCACTTTGAGGCTGATGAGAAATCTAAAGAATCAGAAAAAAGAACAATCATTGCCCAAAAATATGCTTCATTAGCAGATTATTTCGTAGATGAAGCTTTTCCAAGTAGTCACCGCGAAGAAGCCACCAACACAGAAATAAAAGAGATTTTGCCGTGGACTTTTGGACTAGCATATGCCAACGAGATTGTAAATCTAGATCGACTCAGACTGGATGTAAAAAAGCCATTTGTGGTCGTGATGGCAGGAGCTAAACTCGAAACAAAACTATCATTAATTACAAAAATGCTACCAAAAGCTGACAAAATCCTTGTCGGGGGACTTTTAGGTTTTACTTTTATTCAAGCTGCTAAAGATTTAGATTACGCTGATTTACCTGATATTTATGATTCGTATGTCGAGGTAGACTTTTTAGACCAAGCTAAAGAATTACTCAAAACAAATCCTGAAAAACTAATTTTACCAATTGATATAGTTTATGAAGAAGTGGAAGGTAAAAAATTTGGTCGTGATATTGGTCTAAAAACTTTAGAATTATTTGAAAGCGAACTCCAAAAAGCCCAGACTATCTTTTGGAACGGCACTTTAGGTTTTTATGAAAAACCGCCTTTTGATAAAGCCACTCACGAACTTGGCTTCTTTATAGCTAAATTAGAGACAGCTTTTAAAGTCTTGGGTGGTGGTGATACTGGTTCCTCGCTTCCTCAAGAGATTTTGGATAAGCTGGATTTTGTGTCGATGGGTGGAGGAGCTACGCTGGAGTATTTGAGTAGATAAAATAGTGTTTTACAAAAAGTGGGTCTATTTGTAGTCTGACAGTTTACGTTTAGTAATTTTTTACTATAAAAATGACAAATCATCTCGGTCAACCGTATGAAATGTTGACAAATCATCTGGTTATATAGTAGACTTTGTATATGTCTACAAACTTTGATAGATTTAACCCACATTGGATAGGTGTAAATCTTGAAAATTATCTCAAACATAGAGATATTTTTAAAAGCCTATCCTCTAAAATCGACAGAAAGTTGATGACTTTTTTGATTGGTCCGAGACGTGTAGGGAAATCTGTGCTATTAAAACAGCTTTTAAGTCATTTGATTACAGAGAAAAATGTTAAACCAAGCCAGATTTTGTATTGGGAGTTCTCGCCTCGAGACCCAAAAGAAGTGCTTCAAGAAGTATTAGATGATTATATTTATAAAATTGCAGATGTTAAATCAACTTTTTATCTATTTTTAGATGAGATTCAATACGTCAAAGCTTGGGAAAGCATGATCAAAATAATTTATGATCAATATCCAAATGTGAGAATAATCATCACTGGGTCACTGAGTCTGTCGTATAAAAGACGAATGGAGGAATCGCTGGCAGGTCGTTTTTTACCTGTCTATATTTTTCCACTAAATTTTAAAGAATATCTAAACTTTAAAGGTAAAAGTGAACTTTTTCATGATTTAAATCAGATAAATACCTGGGAAATTTCTGCAAAAGCTAAAAATCTAAATGCTGACTTTGTGGATTTTTTACAGCTTGGAAGATATCCAGACACTCTAAATTTATCACCTATTGAGGCCAATGATTATATTAAAACCATACAATATCAGACTTTAGGTCAAGACAGTGTAGATTATTTTCAGATTGAAAAAGTAAATATTTTACAAGGTATTTTTGAGTATTTTAGGATAAATTCTGGAGGTGAGGTGAGTTATGCCAAATTAGCTCAAGTCTTGAATGGCGTGAGACCAGAGACTATAAGCAAATATGTTGATATTTTAGAGCTTTTGAGACTGATTTACATAGTCCCAAATACTTCAAATCCACTAAAAGCTACTATCTCAAATCGTAAAATTTATGTAAATTCAGCCTTTTCACTAAACAATTTAAATTCAAGTTTTGTAGATAATCTTGGGCTAGCAGCCGAAAGTTATGTTTTAGAGCAACTACTTCAAAAAGGTGACAAAATCAGCTATTTTAGACATCGAAGTGAGGAAGTGGATTTTATACAGTGGAAAAAATTTGAAGAAATTGGAAAGTTTTTTGCTGGCAATGCTTTTGAGGTCAAATATCAGCATAAAATAGATCCAAAAGATAGTAAAAATCTCAAAAAAATCAGCCAAAAACTAAATTTAAAACCAAATCTTTTAAGTCTGGATGAAAGTTTGACTGAGGAGGATTTAACTATTTCACCCATTTGTTTGTTTTAAGGAAAAATTAATCCCAAGACCTTGTATTTACAACTTGAAAATTGCTCTTGACATTTGTGTGTGTGTGTGTGATAGGTTTGCTTAAACCATTCTCCAAACAAAGTTATAAATTTAACCTTTGTGGGTTTTCGATATGGTTGATATTTATGGAAAGAGTATGAAAAAATTTATTGACGTAGTTATAATGTTTTGCGTTATATGCTCAATGCTGACGGGAAATTTCTCATTAATTTTGTTGGTGACACTGCTATCAGCTCCCTTACTATTAATACGATATTAATACCATAAATTTATGAGTAGAGCTGCAAAACAACCGCTGTTCTACTCTAACTTTCATGATTCTCACCCTAAAGGTGAGTTTTTTGTTTGGGTTGTCTTTTTTTGGGATTGGAGTTATACTTTGAAAGTTAAACTTAAATTATAGCAATTTATGGCGATCCTTGATCGCCGCTACTCAACAAATCTTTATGTCTTTTATCTACGGAAAAAAATTACAAGAGCTATTTACACGAGCTAAAAAGGAAGGTTTTGCTATTCCTGCTGTCAATGTGACTAGCTATAGTACTATTAATGCTGCTTTGGAGACTGCCAAAGAGCTTGGACGACCTATAATTATCCAGTTTTCACATGGTGGGAGTCAGTTTATCGCTGGTAAATCACTTGATAATTCGAATCATTTAGCTTCAATTGCAGGAGCCATCAGCGGAGCCAAGCATATTCATCAAATGGCTGATTTATATGGTGTGGATGTGATAATACACTCTGACCACTGTGCTAAAAAATTGCTTCCTTGGGTTGATGGCTTGATTGACGAGGGTCAAAAGTTTTACAAAGAGCATGGATTTCCACTTTTTTCCTCACACATGCTTGATCTAAGCCTCGAGCCACTCAAAGAAAATATTGAAATTGCTAAAAAATATCTTAAAATTTTAAACGATCTAGAAATGCATCTTGAGATAGAGGTCGGTGTCACAGGTGGCGAAGAAGATGGTGTCAATAATGAAGGAATTGAAAACTCTAAACTCTACACTCAACCCGAAGATGTGGCTTATGCATATGAGGAGTTGAGCCAAATCAGTCCAAATTTCACCATTGCGGCTAGTTTTGGCAATGTACATGGAGTCTACGCGCCTGGAAACGTCCATTATCAGCCTCAAATCTTAAAAAACTCTCAAGAATATATTTCTCAAAAATTTAATTTAGTAGATCAAAAACCAGTATCGCTAGTTTTTCACGGCGGAAGTGGGGCAGATCCAAAAACTATTCAAGATGCTGTATCGTATGGTGTGGTAAAATTTAATCTAGACACTGATCAACAATGGGCTTTTTGGAAAGGGGTAAAAAACTACTACGAGTCAAATAAATCATATCTTCAAGGTCAATTGGGTAATCCTGAAGGTGCCGACAAGCCCAATAAAAAATACTATGATCCGAGGGTGTGGCTTCGGGCGGGTGAAGAAAGTTTTATAGAAAGCCTCAAAGTCAACTGGAAATGGCTGAATAAGATTTAGTCTAAGGGTGATTTAAGGTTGACAAATCTAAGTTTTAGTGTATATTTTGGTATAAGTACTTTATACTACATTATATGCAAAAATTTATTAGTTTTTTAATTATAGCCATTTCGGCCTTAGTATTTATTATCAGCCCTGTAACGACTGATGCGGCTACCAAAAAATCAGCTCCAAAAGTCCGTTATTCAGCAGGTTTGGACATTTGTTTGCTGTCATTTATGAAACAATATTCAATTGCCAAAGGTTACAAAGAATTTAACACCGCGGCTGATTGTGAAGCTTTCAGAGCCAGCCTAAAGGCTCCAAAACCAGCTCCAGAGACTTTCAGTTATTTTGATGGAGTTTGCTATTCCTCAAATGACAAAAAATTTGCTGATTTAAAAATTTATATCAACTTTTTGAGTAGCGATGCTTGTGAAAAAGCTAAAGCTGATCAAGCCAATCAGATCAATAATGCTATTTCTATGAATGATCTGTGTTTTGCTGATTTATTTGTAAACTATAGCCAGCAGACTTTTGATTGTAGTTTTGATGTCACAGACAGCACACCATTTAAGCTTAATCCAAGCCTTAAAATCAAAGCTAAATTATCAGTCGCACAAAAGTCAGAACCTGTGATCTGTGAATTGCAGCTCAAAAACCCATCTGATGTCAAAGATTTTAGATCAGTTTTGGTTTGTAAAAATATCCAAATCGGAAACCACGATGACAACATCAATCAAAATCCTGGTGAAGACCTAAAGCCACCTTTTTCATCACAATTTTTTAGAGTTTCAAATCTAAATCTTTATATTGGTGACTCAGGCGAAGGAAAAACCAAATCAATGGTCTATATCGCGGATAATCCATTTACAATCTATCAAGGTGGTGCAGGATATTCATACCTGTACTAGTCAAATTCAATACAAACTTAGTTTCTGAGTTTAGACTCCTCCATTTGGGGGAGTTTTTTTAAAATATTGCCTAAATCAAAATAAGAAACTATACTCTATAAAGTAAGATCAAAACAAACACTTATGCCTAGACGAATTGGAATTATAAACAGTGGAGGAGATTGCCCTGGATTAAATACTGTAATTGATGCAATTGTTAAATCACTTTCCGTTGATTACGAAATACTTGGTTTTTACAAAGGTTTTGAAGGTTTGCTCGATCTAAAATATATAAAACTCGAGCCTGAATATACTTCAGTATTGAAGTTCCAAGGCGGGACTTTTTTAAAAAGTGTCAATAAAGGTCATTTTGCAGGCAAGACTGGCAATGGAGAATTTCAAGAACTGGATAAAGATATTTTAAAACAAACTGTAAATAACTATAAAGATCTTGATTTAGAGGCTTTGATTGTACTTGGTGGGGACGGCACTATGTCTGCTGCGATCCAGCTTCAAAATATTGGAATAAATATCATCGCTGTCCCAAAAAGTATTGATAATGATTTAGAAGGCACTGATTTTACTTTTGGGTTTAATACAGCTGTGGAGATAACCTCTGAGGCTCTGGATCGTATCTCAACCACTGCCAAGAGCCACGATAGAATCATGATTTTAGAAGTCATGGGAAGAAATACAGGTTGGATTGCACTTTATAGTGGCTTGTCTGGTGGGGCAGATATGATTTTGATCCCTGAAATACCATTTAACCAGCAAAATGTAGTCGATTTTTTTAGACAACAATACAATGCAGGACATACTTATGGCTTGATTGTGGTGGCAGAAGGAGCTGTAGACGTGTCAGGACATGTAACTACAAAAAATGCTGGATCTAAAGCAAGCATGGTTAGTTTAGGTGGGATAGGAGAACACATTGAGGTTTTGTTAAATTCTCAACCCGATTTAGAAGCTAGATGTACAGTTTTAGGTCATTTGCAGCGAGGAGGAAGTCCAAATAGCTGGGACAGGATATTGAGTCGATCATACGGAGCCTATGCAGGTACCATGGTCCGAAACAAACAATACGGATATATGGTCGGATATATCAACGGTAGCTTCACCCAAACCAAGCTTGAAGACTGTATAGACAATTTAAAGAAAGTCAACCCAGACGGAAATTTTGTAAAACGAGCCAGAGAATTGGGAGTTAGTTTTGGAGATTAGAGAGACTTTATGGAAAAATTAATATCACTGCTAAAGCGTAAATTTAGTTCAAAATTTTGGATTACACTGCTGATTTTATTTTTATTTTATGCTGCGTGGACAGTGCGAGGCTGGTATGGCTATCTAAAAGTCCCAGTTGATCCAATAACTCAAGCAAATTGGTTTTTGACTTTGACCAAGCCTCTGGTTTGGATTCCATTTACAATTATACTTACAAATTGGTGGTTTAGGTTACATATAAGGCAATCTCTAGGTTTGAAATTTAATCTAAAGATATTTTTGTGGAGTTTGCTTGCAATTGCTGTACCGTTGATTTATATAGTTCTAGGACTAGTTTTTGAACCTAAATCGTATCATTTCACCTCAAGATTTACTCCAGGGTATTTTTACACCATGATTTTTTCGGCCGCAATTTTGGAAGAGTTCCTGTTTAGAGGATTTATACAAACACTACTGTCAAAGTTTTTTGTAAATTGGCTGGCAATATTACTCCAAGCTATACTTTTTTCAGTGATTCATTTTTGTTGGTGGGTTTGGGCTGGAGTTTTTAGCTGGGATGGTGCTTTATTTATAGCATTTTTAGGTGGTTTTTGGGGATATATCAGACAAAAATCCGAGTCAATTTATCCAGGGATTTTGTCGCATGCGGTTTATGATTTAGTACTTGGGATGTTTATTTAGCTATTCAAATTGGTTTGATATGAAATACGGCTCAAAATTTTGGAAAACAATAGGGATACTTACCTTATTTTATCTAGTATAACCTAACTTGTGAGTAAATATTTCTGAAGTCCAAGCCTGAAGAATTGGGTGAATGAAAAACCCAACATTGAATATCTCACTTTTCTTAAAAACCCTGTTAGTGTTACTGCATGAATCTTC
>Ga0316610_1000151_pt1 | contig 18993 bp, 19 predicted proteins | sample MIS2017111B_MG_FD_207677 | JGI IMG/M metagenome (GOLD analysis project Ga0316610, IMG submission 207677) | Microbial mat bacterial communities from Middle Island sinkhole, Lake Huron, Michigan, United States - MIS.2017.111B | ecosystem: Environmental > Aquatic > Freshwater > Lake > Sediment... | reverse complement strand
GCGTTAGAAAAACTTTGTCAACAATTAACAGATTCTGAAACTATATATCCCGGAACAGAACTTAGGCTGATCTACAAATTAGCGACAAATTAATCTGCGAGAGGTCAGGAAGTCTGAGAGTATGGAAGGCTATTTGTCGCAAAGATTAACCTAACAAATGGTTTAAATTGGAATGGCTCTTGAAATTTCCTGTCTGCAAAGATTGTTTCACCGGAAACGATTTGCTTAAAAAGTGCCTCCGAAAACTTCTCTTTTGAGTTGATCTCATTGCAAACGTTAATGTATTTATTTTGAAGGCTCGGAACGTGAAAAGGGTTCCCGAGTTGTCCCAATTCCAGCTTTGAAATATTAACATTTCCGAAAAGTGCCTCATACAAGTTGAGTATTACACTTTTGCCATTGCTGCCATTTCCCACAAAAAGCATTGATTTCTGGAAACTGGTATCTTTTGTTAAAGAATAACCAACAAACTGTTGTAGCATCAAAATCTTACTTTCCTTGTCGGGATCATTGATAAATATCTCATCCAAAAACTGAATGAAACGCGGGCAAACGGCCTCCGGGATATAATCGGCCTGCAGTGGGTTAATTACAAAATCAAATTTATTGAAGGCTCGGAAACTGCCATCATCAACATTAAGGATTCCATTTTTAAAGATGATTGTTTTTTTGTCAGCTAATAGTGGGTTAATCCGGGATTTCAGGCGTAACACCTCGATAATTGCGTTAACCTTTGTCTGATTGTACCCTCCCGGAAGTTCAAACAAAATCATGCTTTTAATGTCGTCAATGCTGGATTGGTTCCAGGTGTTTCCATCCTCATCGAAAATATAGAAACTGCCTTCATGGTGTCGAATGTCAAACTTTAGTTTCAATTCATCGGCGACGGATTCCGGGTCGGTCGGTGATGCTGATTCCTTTTTTATCTGCAGTTTATTCTCCATCGTTTGAGGGTGTATTAAATTTGTCGGGGTAATTTTTTCTTAATCGTTCAATCCCTGATTTGAAGGTTTTTTCAGATTGTTTAAGAGTGCGTTTCACGCCGATTTCAGTTTCGTACATTGTGCGCCAAAACTGCTGGTCAATGCCATTTGCTTCTAAGTAGGATAAATAATCCTTTTCGGCTTTCTCATTCCGTTTGTATTGTTCTATCCTGTCATATAAAATTTGTTGCTGAACTATACTTTCGTATTTATCATTTTTCAGGATTTTGGAAAGTTGGATTATTCGTTTTTGGGTGTACCCGGTTGTGTACCTTACTGAAAGGGCTTCCAGTTCATCAAAATAGATACTTATTCCATCTTCATATAGGGTGAAGGGAATATTTGGATTATCTTTGTCTTTCGGCTGGTCTTGCTGATATTTCCTGTTAAATGGCGTTGTTAGAGCAACGCTATTTGCATTTTCCATAGTTACCAGTATTTTCGTTTAAGTATTTCCAAATCCTGTTGAAAATAGAAGGTCATCTTGTTGCGCTTTTCGGTGCGAATTATGCCTCTTTTTGCAAGTGTTTCGATTATTGCCACCGAGCGGCCACTAAGTGCGCGCGCGTTGCTGATTGTTACAAGTTGGCTCGTTTCCATTATATTACAGCTTTGCGGGTTTTTTCAATATAGGCTTTCAATTCCGACGGCTTAAAGAATAGCCGTTTCCCATTTTTATAGGTAGGTAGCCGACGTTCAAACGCTAATTTGTAGATTGTCGAGCGGGTTAATTTTAACCGTTGAGCTGCCTCATCAATATCGCAAAACTCATCAGATGGGAGTGTTTCTTTTTGGTTAATACCTTTAAGTAGATTTTCAATCCGGGTTAACCGTTGGTCTAAAACTGCAAAAGGATTCTCATTTATATTCATGTCAATTTTGATTTGTTTTGACAAAAATATAGTGAAAATCCCGGATATAACTATATTGAATAGGTATGTTTGCGCCTGATTTACGTAACAAATTTACCTATTGATTAACAGATACTTATTTAACGCGGTGTTTAATCCATTCCAAACTAAATATCAATTCCGGATCAATCAAAATTAAAAATTCCCGGATTAATCTATAAATGTAATTTTTCGACAAGTCGGGGTTGTTGGCTCCGAAATACTCAAATAATTTTTTCAGCCCTTCGCCAAATTCTTTTGGATAACTGTCTGATCGTTTCGTTTTTTTTATTGGCAGTCCCTCAAAATGGTACCGCCAAATGTCGCCCTTAAATTCTTCATCAATCAGCTTTATTATCCTGTCAATTATCAAAGTGTTTTCAATATTTACCGTCGCGTTATCAATTAAGAAACTGATCCTATTAAGTGGCTTTTTTCGGATTTTTATGTTTTTCATAATTTCGTTGATTTCCATCAAATCAGTTTCAAAACCTCTATTCAAATAATCGTCATTTTTTTTGTTCTTAAAAACTTTCCAATGCACCGAATAAAAAACATGAAATTTCCAAACGTCATCTTTGTTCAGGTTGTGAAGTTGGCAAAACTCATTTATCAGATTTTTATCTGGCTCCCTGTCATCAACTTTAAAAGCGGGAACAGGGTGTAGATAGATTTGCTCTAATATTCTAAAATCATCAACTTTAATAAAATCCTCAAATGTTTTCATCCTAAAAATTTGTTAAATGGTTTAATGCTTCGCGTTCGCTGTCTTGCTCAAATGAGCCTAAATAGTTTTCGGTTGTTTTCACGTTTCCATGTCCCAACGATTTACTAATAAACTCAACTGAAAATTTTTGATCCATCAATCGGGTTGCAAACGTATGTCGGGCAAAATAAAAACTGATTTTTTCAGTAATACCAATTTTTAAAGCAATGGATTTGATATTCTGATTCATGGCACTGATAAAACTATTTAGCTTTGCGCGTTGTTCCCTTGCCGTCATTCCGGGGTTAAATATCGGGAAAACATAAGCATCAGGATCATTCATTTTATTGGCCTGCCTTTGTAAAATCAACTTTGCATCAGGATGAAGAAGAACATTTATTTTGATTTGCTTTTTTTTGGTGGATCGGGCTGTTTTCTGTCTGACAAATGAAAAACTATCATTATCAAAATCAGAAAATTTCAACTTTGCAATATCAAAAAAATTCATCCCTTTGCTTAAAAACGAAAATTTCCAATAATCCAAACTCCGTTGCTCAAATAAATTCATTGGTTCATACTCGAACAGCTTTTTAAGTTCATCATTTTTCAGTGCTTTTTTTGTGTTTTCACTTCCCGGAATGATAAAACCCCCATCATCTTTTTTTCGGCTAAATGGATAATTTTTAACATCTGATTTATTGAATAATGCGCGTAATGGCCTCAAATATATTCCAACAGTGGATGAGCTTTTGCCGTCGTCTGTCATCCAATTTTCGTATTTATTAAGCCAATCGGGGGTAACATCTGAAAACTTCAAAGCATCGGTTTTAGCATACTTTTTTAACGAATTGAGACTACATTCGTAATTGCTTCCGGTACCTGCCTGACCGTTATCGTAATATGCTTGTATTTCGTTTTTATAAACATCGAAAACATTATTCTTATCGGTGGAGTTTTTGAGTTGTTTTTCAAGTGCATCGAAACTAAAAACAGCTACTTTGTTGATAATGTCGTTAAACTTGCTTTCAATGGCGTTCAATTCATTGGCAATATCTTTAAATTTCCCCCTCGGTTTTTCACCTTTGATACTCTCCCAATCCTTTGCGCTAAAATCCTGAATTGTTTTCAGGTGTTTTATTTTGCCGTCATTATCTTTGTTGAGCTGATCAATTATCGGTTCCAGCTTTTGCAGTGTGTAATAAACCTGCTTCCGTTGGTGGGTCACTCTTAATTTAACAGGATATAGTCCATTGACTTTTTTACGCCTTAAGTCAATTAAGAAAACCGTTTGAACACTTAAATTTGTTGCCATAATTTTGAAGTATTAAAGTATGTAAATTTTCCTTACATACAATTTGCATACAAAGATAGATAATAAATCATAATAAAAGAAAAAATAAATAATATTTTTATGCACAATATCAGATATTTAACTACATTTGAAAAAATAATGATAACAAGAATAACGGTAAAATTGTGACTCTGGATCAGAAGAGTTCAGGTTCGAGACCTGATCGGGCAACTTGAAAATCAAAGGCTTACAGAATAAAACACTGTAAGCCTTTTTTAATTCCGCACACAATTCCGCACACAAAAATTTAAAACAACATCATTACTCCTTTTCAAGCTGACGCATTCAGCTACCTAAACCAAAAATAGGAGACAAAAATCTTTATTGATTTTTCGTATTACTTCTATTTGTTGTGAATAATTAAAAACTAATTTAGCGAATTATTACGCTTTCAAAATGTAATTACCCACTGATGGCAAAAAACAATAAAGAACAACCCGAAGAACCCCTGGAAAAGAAACTCTGGAAAGCTGCCGACAAACTCCGCAAGAACATGGATGCTGCCGAGTACAAGCACGTTGTGCTGGGTTTGATTTTCCTGAAATACATTTCGGATGCCTTTGAAGAACTATACCAAAAACTAAAAGATGGTAAAGGCGAATATGAAGGAGCCGACCCCGAAGACAAAAATGAATACACCGCCGAAAAAGTTTTCTATGTTCCGCCTTCTTCACGCTGGACGTGGCTGCAGGGCAGAGCCAAGCTACCAACCATTGGCAAGGACATTGACGATGCCATGGATGCCATCGAAAAAGACAATCCTTCATTAAAAGGTGTGCTTCCAAAAGTTTTTGCACAGGAAAAACTCGATAAGCAAAACCTCGGTGGATTGGTTGACCTGGTGAGTACGGCAACGCTGGGCACCAAAGAAGCACAAAGCAAAGATTTATTAGGCCGGGTGTTTGAATATTTCCTGGGCGAATTTGCCCTTGCCGAAGGCAAAAAAGGCGGACAGTTTTACACACCTGCAAGTGTGGTGAAATTATTGGTTGAAATGCTGGAACCATACGAAGGCAGGGTGTTTGACCCTTGCTGCGGCAGCGGCGGCATGTTTGTACAGAGTGAGAAATTCATAAAAGCGCATCAGGATTATTACAGACCCTCACCCCAGCCCTCTCCCAATGGGAGAGGGAGCAAGATACAGCTAAATCCCAGTGACCGGATTTCGATTTACGGGCAGGAAAGCAACCAGACCACCTGGCGGCTGGCAAAAATGAACCTTGCCATACGCGGAATTGATAGCAGCAACGTAAAATGGAACAATGAAGGCAGTTTCCTGAACGATTTGCACAAAGACCTGAAAGCCGATTACATTATTGCCAATCCGCCTTTTAACGATAGCGACTGGAGCGGCGAACTCCTGCAAAAAGATGCCCGCTGGGTGTATGGTGTGCCACCTGCCGGAAATGCCAACTACGCCTGGATACAGCATTTCCTTTATCATACTGCCGCCAACGGACAGGCAGGTTTTGTGCTGGCAAAAGGTTCGCTCACCACCAAAACCAGCAACGAAGGCGAAATACGAAAAGCATTAATCGAAAACGATTTGCTCGATTGCATCGTTAACCTGCCTTCCAAATTATTTCTGAATACGCAGATTCCTGCTTGCCTTTGGTTTCTCAGACGCAATAAGCAGGCACGAAGGCGCGAAATCCTTTTTATTGATGCCCGCAACCTCGGCTTCTTAAAGACCCGCAAAAACCTTGAGTTTACTGATGAAGATATTGCCAAAGTTGCCGAAACTTACCACAACTGGCGCAATTCTCCTCCATCGGAGGGGTTAGGGGTGGTTTACCACGACATACAGGGCTTCTGCAAAAGTGTTTCCATCGAAGAAGTAAAAGCATTGAATTATGTAGTTACACCAGGCAGGTTTGTAGGTTTGCCCGACGATGAAGACGATTTTAATTTTGAAGAACGATTTACTTCATTGAAAATGGAATTGGAAAAACAGATTGCTGAGGAAGATGAATTAAATCAGCGAATTAAGGAAAATCTTTCTAAAATAGAAATTTAAACTCTGATAAATATGAATCTCGATGTAATCAAAATTGACACATGGTGGAAAGCTGTACTTGTTCTTGGTGTAATAGCGGCAATAGGTGCTTCAATCTTCGATTTCAATTTTATTGAACGTAAACACTTATTCGGATTGGGGTTGGGAATGATATTAATTGGCGTTGGTCATTGGATTGCTTTTAGGATTTTTTCAACAATTGCATTTAATGGTATTCTTAGTTGGAATGGGATGAAGCATAATCCTGTTTCTGTCATTTTGATTGCCACAGGAATCATAATTGTAATCCTCTTCGGATTTTTATTGATAAAAAGTCTGATATGAGTGAATGGAAGGAATATTTGATTGGGGAAATTGCAAAAGTACAGACTGGTCCATTTGGAAGTCAATTGCACATGAGTGATTACAAATTACTGGGAACTCCAATTATTACTGTTGAGCATTTAGGAGAAAACAAAATCTTGCATAATAATTTGCCATTAGTTGGCGATGAAGATAAAAAGAGACTTGTAAAGTACACCTTGAAAGAAGGTGATATTGTTTTTAGTCGTGTAGGTTCCGTTGACAGAAGAGCCTATGTTAGCAAGCAAGAAGATGGGTGGATGTTTTCTGGTCGTTGTTTAAGAGTCAGAGTGGATAAAAATAGAGTGGATCCAAAATTTTTGTCATTTTATTTCGGACAAGAGAATTTTAAAGAAACAATTAGAAGAATTGCTGTAGGGGCTACAATGCCTTCAATAAATACAACAATTTTGAGTGAAGTCCAAGTTTGTATTCCTGAAATGGAGTACCAGATTAAAATCGCCTCCATCCTCTCCAGCCTCGATGATAAAATAGATTTACTTCACCGCCAAAACAAAACCCTTGAACAATTAGCCGAAACGCTTTTCAGGCAGTGGTTTGTGGAGGAAGCGGAGGAGAGTTGGGAGGAAAAATGTCTATTAGATGTGATTGAACTTGTTGGCGGCGGAACTCCTAAAACAGAAATTTCGGATTATTGGAATGGAAACATCAAATGGCTTTCTGCCAAAGATATTACACCAAATCATAAAAGATTTATTACAGACACCGAAAAAGCAATAACTAAATTGGGATTAGAAAATAGTTCAGCAAAAATCCTGGACAAATACTCAACAATAATATCCGCAAGAGGAACAGTAGGAAAATTCTGCCTTCTTTCTGAACCAATGGCTTTCAGTCAATCAAATTACGGTGTTAAACCAAAGTACCAAGATTGCTTTTTCTTTACCTATTTGTTGATTTCAAATTGTGTTGAGGAATTGCAAGCTGCTGCGTATGGAAGTGTTTTTGACACAATTACAACCAACACTTTCCGGGAGCATAAAATTAAAATACCTACGGACAAGGAAATTTTCAATTTTGAAAAAACCATAGAGCCATATTTTAAAAAGATGTTATCAAACACCACCCAAATCAGCACCCTCACACAGCTTCGCGATACGCTATTGCCAAAGTTGATGAGTGGGGAAGTGAGGGTGAAATAATTAAAATTATAGAAATCTATGGAAACAAATTTATTAAACATTGACTGTGCCTTTACGAGCCAATACAAAGGTTTATTAGGCATCCAGCAAAACATCATCGAACAACTCAAAAATTATCCTTTCGATCTTTCAAATACCGAAATTACAGAAGCTATTATTCAAAGGATGGATGCGTTTTGGGCTTTCAACTACCATAACAATAATTTATTGGGACGGTTGGTACATACAAAGGCTGATGACTTTTTTACAGATACGTGTTTGCTCTTTTTCAAGTATTATTTTGAGCAAAAGCAAGGGTTTATGGTCACTTCGGAAGAGTCTGTCAAACCGACAGAAGGGGAAGATTACACGATTCGTCCCGATATTTTGATTAAAAAAAATGGCGAACCCATTGCTGTTATTGAGCTAAAGGTAAGCAATGGCTATAAAGGCAAATTCATAATGTCACACCTGAAGGACCGTGAAGACCAATTCAAAAAAATTCATCCAACAATCTTTTTTGGTGCAGTTGCATTCTGGAATTTTTTTGAAGCAGATACTGAAGGTTGGGGAACTAAATACATTGGTTTGAAAGATTATGATAAAAAGAATGATCATCCGGTAACAGGGGCACTTGTCGAGAATTTGATTAGAGAAATTGAGGAAAAGATTAAAGGATTATGAAATTTAAAACTGAAATCCTCTCTAACTCCATACTTTTCAATTAAAAATTTGGGGAGCTGGGAAAAGAGATTAAAGAAATGATTCTATGGAACCTATTGAACTTATTATTGGAAATTATATTGATGAAGTTCTTTGTGAAAGCTTTATTGATCCAGAAATGAACCGAATCAGGGTAAGGCCGTTACCGAACCAGGGATTACCCGTTACCTTAGTAATTGAATGCAGCAGGAAAGAAAGAGAACGGCATCCGGTTGGAACAGTATTCCGAACGGATGATGTTAAGGTTTGTGAGAAAGAAGTTGGAAGAATTTATTTAAGAGCGAAAGACCAGATGATTTATAAAATTTAATCTGTTAACAATCAAGCCAATTTAAGCAACATCTAAAAAAACACATTTTAAGTTCAGTACCAACGAAGTTTAACAAATGAAATATCTATGACTGAAATTATCAGAAACAGAACAATCAGGCCTTCAAGCAGGCAATCAGGTACATCTCCCTACAAAATAGATACAAAGGGAGTCAAAAGAGGTGACAAATTGGTTGTGAACATCAATCATGAAACTACTGATTTTTTCGAATCCTATACCTTTAATGGCAGTGATGTTGACAGCAAAAACAGTATCAGTTTCACTGCTATTGATTATGGGAGTCGGATTGATATTAGTTGGAGTGGCGCTCAACCTATTGGTTTACCTGGGAGAAATAAGAATGTTGCAAAAAAAAATCAGCGATCAAAATCAATACAAAAATACCGATTGCCTTTCCGCTTTTTTGCTGTAGCAAAAAATGAAGATGGACAGATTTTTGGTCTTGAACCTATTGCAGATTCAAAAAGCAAGGTTCTAATTCTTGGCACAATGCCAGGTGAGGAGTCTCTTAAAAAGCAGGAATATTATGGGAATCCTGGAAATCTGTTTTGGAAATTAACAGGGGAGATTACAGGGAAAGAATTTACCTCAAATTATTCCGAAAAGGTCGACCAACTTCTTTTATTTGGAATTGCTCTCTGGGATGTCTGCAACACTTGTGTTCGTGAAGGAAGTCTGGATTCAAATATTGAAAACGAGACACCAAACGAATTGGAATACTTTCTGGAAGAATATCCATCTATTAAATTAATTGCCTTTAATGGTAAAGAGGCGGCAAAATTATTTGGAAAACACTTTGGGAGTATTAAAGGAATAAAATTGATGGTTTTACCCTCTTCAAGTGGAGCAAATGCTGGAATCCCATTTGAGACAAAAATTACAGAATGGAATAAATTGAAGAGTTATTTATCTATTTAAAAGTGATCTTAAATGATACCCATCTCTGGAAATATCATTGAACGATCAGTCATCGAAATTTTACTTTCGCATGATGACAATTTAATATTTTACCTAAATCAAACAAAAACCAAATCCGCATTCTTAATCAAATTTCGCAAGACCCTAGTACCAACATTGAGGTATTGGAAAGATTAAAGTTGAAAGGAATAGCAATGGAGCCAATAAAAAGCATAAATTTGCAGTCATATGGCAAAGGCGGATTACATAATTTCACTTTTAAAATCTCATTTCAACAATGAGCCAGAGCGCTTTTCAACATTAGCCTTACAAATAGCAGCACACGAAGCCAAACTTGGGCATACAATTGTAGCAAATGAAATTAAAACTATAATTGATAAAGCAAAAGAGAGCAAACAAAAAAGCAAAGTATTTACAACCGATTTGCAAGGATTGATAATTGAAAACGTCCCTGCTGTAAATCTTGCAGACATTATTGCTTCATTAGATATTAAAAATAAAATCAAAAGAATTATTTCGGAATTTGTACAGCGGGATAAACTTCGCAAACACGATTTGGAAAACCGTAGAAAAATTTTTCTATCAGGCCCTCCTGGTACTGGAAAAACGCTTACTGCCTCGATTATAGCCAACGAATTAAATCTGCCACTTTATACAATTTTAATGGATAAGATGGTGACCAAATACATGGGAGAAACTAGTGCGAAATTGCGACAGGTATTCGATGTAATTCAACATCAACAAGGAGTTTATCTTTTCGATGAGTTTGATGCAATTGGTGGAGAAAGAAGCCGGGATAATGATGTTGGTGAAATGCGAAGGGTTTTAAATTCTTTCCTCCAATTTATTGAGAGGGATAATTCCGATAGTTTAATAATTGCAATAACTAATAACAAGGCTCTCCTAGATCAGGCTCTTTTTCGCAGGTTTGATGATGTAATTCTTTATGATTTGCCCACTGAAAAGGAAAAATTAGAACTTCTGAAAAATCGCTTAGCTCGATATGTAAAATTGCTCAATTTTATTGAATTGCTTCCAAATATTAATGGTTTAAGTCATGCTGAGATTTCACTTGCTTGTTTGGATGCCATTAAAGAAACGATTTTAAACGAAAAGCAGTCAATGAATAACAGTCTAATATTAAGAGCGATTAAAGACCGAAATGCAGCATATCAAAAATAATTTTTCAAGATGGCAGATTTATACAAGCACATTTTTATCACTGGAAATGTAAAAGCTGAAAAATATAAAGCATCACCAAAACAAGGAAAACAACCTCTGATTCCTGACCGTGACAGAGCCATTCACAGTACAAGACTATTAAAGCAGTTTGACGACATTTGGAAAGAAAATGAAAAGTTTCAACAAACAAGATCAACCGCTAAAATCGCTACTCGAACTGGTACCTATCTTTCTTTTACAAGTGCAGCAAATCACGACTTAATAACAAAGAGTTTGGAGAATATCAGAAAAGGTATTCGTTTGCTTAATGTAAAAGAAGAACAAATAGATGATGAGCACAAACGAGTAAAAGCTACAGTTTACATTCCTAATGGATTGGAAGGGTACTTTATTAGCAAAATTGCCAAATATCAAAGTGAGGACTTGAAATCAGGCAAACCCAAAAATTCTCCATTAGTAAATAGCATTGAAGATGTAAGTATCGCATTGTTAGAGGGTCTGTGGACTGATAAGCCACAATTAATTCCAACCGTCAAATACAAGTGGTGTGAGGTATGGCTGAATGTAAACGCACTTGGAGAGAACAGGCAAAAACAAATGGAAGCTTTTTTTTCTACGCTTGAACGTATCGGAATTGAGTTCAAACACAATAGTATTATATTTCCAGAAAGAGAAGTTTTACTGATATTTGCTGATCGCGATCATCTAATCGAACTTATGCTCCAAAGCAATTTATTGGCTGAGATACGGGCAGGTCAGGAGTTAGCAGGATTCTGGACAAAGGAAAACACAATTGAACAACAAACTTGGGTAGAAGATTTGCTCAAAAGAATTGAACTGATTGATAGTCATGTAAAAGTTTGTATTTTAGATTCTGGAGTAAACAACGGTCATCAACTTTTACTGCCATTATTGGACAATTCCAATACTTTAACAGCAAATCCTGTTTGGGGAACAAATGACCATGAGCCACGTTCTGGACATGGAACATTAATGGCTGGTATAGCTGGATATGGAAATTTAGAAAGTGCATTAACAACGTTGAAAAAAATAGCTCTTACACATAAACTTTGTTCGGTTAAAATTCTACCACCACCTTCACAAGAACCAACAAATAAAGAACTTTGGGGCGATATTACAGCGCAAGGGATTGCTAGAGCGGAAATTCAGAATCCTGAAATAGTTTTGATTTATTGCATGGCAATAACTTCCAACGAAGATGCTGAAAAAGGCAGACCATCATCATGGTCTGGAGCAGTTGATAATCTCGCTTTTGGTAATGGAGAAAATCAAAAACTTATAATTGTTTCGGCAGGGAACATCCGTGAAAATGAGGCATGGATGATTTACCCCAAATCAAACTTTGAAACTACCATAGAAAATCCTGCTCAGTCATGGAATGCATTGACTGTTGGAGCATACACAGAAAAGATTTATGTAAATAATGAGGATTATAGAGCTTATTCTCCACTTGCGAAAAAAGGAGAACTATCACCATTTAGTACTACATCGTTAGTGTGGGAAAAGAAATGGCCTATAAAACCGGATGTTGTCTTTGAAGGTGGTAACCTATTAAAAGCAAGTGATAATTCAGTAATCCAGCATGAAGATTTAGAATTACTTTCTACTTCAAAATCCATCAACATTAAACCGTTTAATACTATTTATGCCACTAGTGCCGCAACTGCACAAGCCTCTTGGTTTGCGGCTAAAATCGCTTATCAATATTCTGAAGCTTGGCCAGAAACTATAAGGGGTTTAATGGTTCATTGTGCTAATTGGAATGATGCCATGTTTCGTCAAATTAACGTTAGACATGGAAACAGAGGTGATTTTCGTAATTTATTAAGTGTATTTGGTTATGGAGTTCCAAACATCGAAAGAGCATTATATAGTCAGGAAAGTGCATTGACTTTTATTGCACAAGAAATTATTAAGCCTTATCGGTTCAATGAAAAGAAACAACCTGAAACAAATGAAATTCATTTTTTCAATTTCCCTTGGCCTAAAGACTTACTTTTGTCACTTAGCGAATTACCTGTTAGGCTGCGAATTACGCTTTCATATTTTATTGAGCCTGGAGCAGGCGAAATTGGATGGAAAGATAAATACCGCTATCAATCTCACGGATTAAGATTTGACATCAATAATGATGGTGAAGAAGAAGATGATTTCAGAAAACGAATTAATATTGAAGCAAGAGAAGAAGGAGACGAATTAAGTAGTAATTCAGGCAGTAGTAGGTGGAGTATTGGAGCTAATAATCGTAGTAATGGTTCAATTCATTCTGACTATATTTCGAGTACTGCAGCAGCATTAGCCACTTGTAATTTTATAACCGTTTACCCGATAATTGGATGGTGGCGTGAAAGAAAACACTTGGGTAAAGTTGATGAAAAAGTCCGATATTCTTTGATTGTTTCACTTGATACACCAGTTCAAGATGTTGAGCTTTACACTACAGTTAAAAATATGATTGAAGTGCCAGTAGAAATAAAAACCCAATAGATCAAAATGGATGAAACCCATCACCGAAAATATTATCGAACGATCAGCCATCGAAATTTTACAATTGCAGGGATGGGAATATAATATTTTAACTAAATCAAATAAAAAACAAACCCGCACACTCACCCTCACCCAGCTTCGTGATACGCTATTGCCAAAGTTGATGAGCGGTGCAGTGAGCTTGTCGAACTGCGGGGAGGTGAGGGTGAAAAATTGAATAAATGAATTAATTTTACAAAAAATTAATCAGGCATGAAAACGAAAGCTCTACCAAGAATAGAATATTTAAGAGTTCAGAATTACAGGGCGCTTCAAAATCTTGAGCTTAAAAACATTAAACCACTCACCGTGTTTTTAGGACCAAACGGAAGTGGTAAATCCACTGTATTTGATGTTTTCGCTTTCCTGAGCGAGTGTTTTTCGGTTGGATTACGCAAAGCCTGGGATAAAAGAGGCCGTTTCAAAGAATTACGCACCCGTGGCTGCACCGGCCCCATCGAAATCGAACTGAAATACAGGGAAAAACCTGATTCACCAAATATCAGTTACGAGCTTAAAATTGACGAAAACACGAAAGGTCCGTTCGTGGCCAGCGAAAAGCTGCTTTGGAAACGAAGTCCTGCCGGAAGACCTTTTGCATTTCTTGACTTTGAAAAGGGAGTAGGAAAAGTAATAACCGGCGAATCGCCCGACATATCCGATCAACGAATTGAAGAATCGTTGGACAGCCCCGAAATGCTTGCTGTAAATACCTTAGGGCAACTTTCCAAGCATCCCAGAGTAATCGCGCTTCGCAGGTTTATTACAGGTTGGTACTTATCCTATCTTACAGCCGATCAAACACGGGGCATTACCGAAGCCGGGCCACAGGAAAGACTTTCGGCAACAGGCGATAATTTGCCCAATGTAATCCAATATCTTAAAGAACAACATCCCGACCGTCTGGAGAAAATTCTCAGAATTTTGGTCGAAAGGGTGCCCCGCCTCGAAAAGGTTGAAACCGAACTGATGCAGGATGGCCGGCTTTTATTGCAATTAAAAGATGCTCCATTTGAACGACCGGTTTTATCGAAATTTGCTTCCGACGGAACTTTAAAACTTCTGGCTTACCTAACTGTTTTGTACGACCCGGAACCACCTCAATTAATCGGGATCGAAGAACCTGAAAACCAACTTCACCCCCGTCTATTGCCGCAATTAGCCGAAGAATGCAGGGCGTCGGCAGAAACCTCCCAACTCATGGTTACAACACATTCGCCATTTTTTGTAAATGGTTTGAGACCGAAAGAATTATGGATTTTGTACCGGGATGAAAAAGGCTATACAAATGCCAAATGTGCTGCCGATATGAAAGGTATAAATGAGTTTGTGGATGAAGGCGCACTCCTGGGAAATCTTTGGTCGGAAGGACATTTTGAGGTGGGTGATCCGCTTGTTAACCAGGGAAGCCATAAGTTTAATCCCAAAAGACATTAACATGCATCTCGAAATTTTAGTTGAAGAACCTTCAGCAGAAATGGCTTTGCATAACCTGCTTCCAAAATTAGTTACGGAGGAGCATACTTACCGGATCATTACTTTTCAGGGAAAGAAAGATTTGATGAGCAAATTAAAAATGGAACTGAAGGGCTATAAAAGATGGATTCCGGAAGATTTTAAAATTATCGTACTGGTTGACAGAGACGAACAGGATTGTTATTTTCTTAAAGAAGAACTTGAAAGATGCGCTAAAGAGGCCAATTTAGTAACAAAAACAAGTTCAAAAGGCGAAATGAATTATGCTGTCGTGAACAGGATCGTAATAGAAGAACTTGAATCCTGGTTTTTTGGAGATCCTGTTGCAGTAAATACGGCATATCCAAAAGTATCAGCGAATTTTCATAATAAGTCACAGTATCGGATTCCGGATCAGATAGCCGGAGGAACATGGGAAGCATTGGAACGGCTTCTTAAAGCAAAAGGCTATTTTAAGTCAGGATTCAGGAAAACCGAAGTAGCACAAAGCATTTCACTGCACATGGAGCCACTCAGAAACAGATCAAAAAGTTTCCAGATTTTCTGGGAAGCGATTTCAGAAATAATCAACCGAAATTGAAAACCTTTACTGAGAAAATATTTGGTTTAAAACGCAAAAATCGCCAGGCTGAACCTGACGATTTCGTAACTCCTTTAACACCTGGTTAAAAAGATGTCGCAAAAGTAGAAGACTTTTTACATAAAAAACAGAATATGAATTAAACATTTTTTAATCCCTAAAATTAAGAAAATGAAACCCATTACCGAAAATATCATCGAACGATCAGCCATCGAAATTTTACAATTGCAGGGATGGGAATATGCCTTTGGCAAAGACATTTCGCCGGAAGGCATGTTTTGTGAAAGGGAAAATTTTGGTCAGGTCGTTTTAACCAACCGTTTGCGGGATGCCATCTCAAAAATAAATCCTCACATTCCGGCTTCGGCGCAGGAGGCCGCAGTTCAGAAGGTTTTGCGTATTTCGTCACCCGAGTTGCTTCACAACAACGAAGAGTTTCATCGGCTTTTGGTGGAGAAAGTAAAAATCCCTTATCAGCAAAACGGCTACGAACGCAGCCATGAAGTAGGATTAATTGACTTCGAAAACATCGGAAACAATCAATTTCTGGTGGTTAATCAATTTACCATCATCGAAAACAACCAGAACAAACGGCCAGATGTGCTGCTTTTTGTGAATGGTTTGCCATTGGTTGTAATTGAATTGAAAAACGCAGCCAGCGAAAATGCCAACATCAAAAGTGCTTATCAGCAAATACAAACCTACAAAGCCATTATTCCGGGTTTGTTTACTTACAATGCTGTCTGCATTCTTTCAGATGGTTTGGAATGTAAAGCAGGAAGCGTTTCGGCAGACCTGAACCGCTTCATGGCCTGGAAAACAGCAGACGGCATCAAAGAAGCATCTCGTTTTAAGCCACAGTTAGAAACCTTGCTCAAAGGAATGTTGCAACCTGCAACACTATTGGATTTGGTTCGCAATTTCATTGTATTTGAAAAATCGAAAAAGGAAGATACAAAAACCGGATTGATTCAAATTCAAACCATTAAGAAATTAGCAGCTTATCATCAGTATTACGCAGTTAACAAAGCAGTTCAATCTTCTATCGTTGCTTCGGGCATCAATGGCGATAAAAGAGGCGGAGTCATCTGGCATACACAAGGTTCGGGCAAAAGTTTGAGCATGGTTTTCTATTCGGGAAAACTCATTACCTCTCCCGAAATGCGAAACCCCACCATTGTAGTCATTACCGACCGCAACGATTTGGACGACCAGTTGTTCGACACCTTTGCTGGTTCGGTCCAGCTTTTACGCCAGGAACCGATTCAGGCCGACAGTCGGGAGCATCTGAAAGAACTGCTCAAAGTAGCCAGTGGTGGAATTGTATTTACCACCATTCAAAAGTTTTTGCCCGATGCATCTGCAAGCATAGCATACCCTCAGTTATCCGACCGTAAAAATGTAGTCGTAATTGCCGATGAAGCCCACCGGACACAATACGGTTTTGAAGCAAAATTGATTGATGTAAAAGATAAAGAAACCAAAGAAGTAATTGGCCAAAGGATTGCCTACGGTTTTGCCAAATACATGAGGGATGCCTTGCCAAACGCAACTTACATTGGTTTTACAGGCACACCCATCGAAGGAACAGATATAAACACACCACAGGTTTTCGGAAATTACATTGATCGCTACGACATTAAAGATGCCGTTGATGATGGAGCAACTGTGAGGATTTTCTATGAAAGCCGTTTGGCAAAAGTGAATCTGGACGAAGAAGGCAGACGATTGATTGAGGAATTTGATAAGGAACTGGAACATGACGAGGAAGTAACCGAAAAGCAAAAAGCCAAAGCTAAATGGACAAAACTAGAAGCTATTGTTGGAAATCATGAACGCGTTAAAAATTTGGCAAAAGACATTGTAACTCATTTTGAAAAACGACAATCCGTATTTGAAGGCAAAGCTATGATTGTGGCCATGAGCCGCAGAATTGCAGCCGACCTTTACGCAGCTATAATCGAATTGCGTCCCGAATGGCATAATGCTGATATGACCAAAGGTTTTATCAAAGTAGTAATGACTACTAATAGTGCCGACGGTCCTGAAATTTCCAGGCATCATACTACAAAACAACAGCGTAAAGATTTATCGGAACGGATGAAAGACCCTGCTGATGAATTGAAACTCGTAATTGTTCGGGATATGTGGCTGACCGGTTTTGATGCTCCGTGCCTGAATACAATGTACGTGGACAAGCCCATGAGAGGACATAACCTCATGCAGGCAATCGCAAGAGTAAACAGGGTATTCAAAGACAAGCCCGGAGGTTTAATTGTTGACTATTTGGGCATTGGAACCGACTTGAAAAAAGCCCTTTCGTTTTATGGTGAAGCAGGCGGAAAGGGCGACCCTGCCCAAAATATTGAAAAAGCATTTGAGATTTTCAAAGAGAAATTGGAAGTCATTCAGCAAATGTTCAATGAGGACAGTGCAACGAGAAATGATAAATTGGTAGAAGAACCCGAAGCGTATTACGAAGCCAGTTTCAAATTCAATTACAGAAGATTCTTTGTTGTAAATGCACAGGAGAAACTGTCAATCATTCTGCAAACAGAAGAACACATTTTAGGATTGCAGGATGGTAAAGAAAGATTTATAAGGGAAGTAAGTTTATTAAGTCAGGCGCTTTCGCTTTGCATTACAAAAGAAGAAGTTCAGCCACATTTACCCGAAGTGGCATTTTTTCAAGCCGTTAAAGCAAGATTAGCCAAATTTAATGCACCGACAGGCGGAGGCAGAACCGACTTTGAAATTGAAACAGCCATCAAACAAATTGTTGATGAAGCATTAAGCAGCGATAAAGTAATTGACATTTTTGATGCAGCAGGTATTGACAAACCCGAAATTTCAGGATTGGAAATTCTTTCAGACGAGTTCTTAATGGAAGTTGAAGGAATGCGGCACAAAAATTTAGCTATTGAGTTGCTTAAAAAGATTTTGAACGACGAACTAAAAGTAAGAGCCAAAACAAACCTTGTAAAGAGCAAGAAACTTTTGGAAATGCTGGAAGTCGCCATCAAACGATATCAAAACAATTTGCTGTCAACTGCCGAAATCATTCAGGAACTCATCAACATTGCAAAGCATATAAAAGAAGCTGACAAGGAAGGTGAAAAACTCGGACTAAATACTGATGAAGTTGCTTTTTACAATGCACTTGAAATAAACGACAGTGCTGTTCAGGTTTTAGGTGATGACACTTTGAAAGAAATTGCAAGAGAAATCGCAGACAAAGTAAGAGCAAATGCTACTATTGACTGGACAATCAGAGAAAGTGCAAGAGCAAAACTCATGGTGCTTGTCAGGCGGACACTCAATAAATACGGTTATCCACCCGACAAACAACAAAAAGCAATTGATACCGTGTTGAAACAGGCAGAGTTGCTGGCGGATAGTTTGGTGGGATAAATGAACAATAAAATGATCAAAACAAAAAAATGCACTAAAATAAAAACCTATTCCTGGCTCCAATATAAAAATGAAACTGTAAATTGCATTAAATGTCGTGATTCGCACAATACTTTGAATGATGCGGCTGCCAAACTATTAAAAAAGGTTTCACCTTTTCAAAAGCTGAAACCATTTACATCAGGATAACATCAGACCTCCAATACTATCGTAATTTAAATAGCGACAGTTTTATAAATCAGCTTTAAATTTGTGTTGGGGAACATAGTTTCGGTCTGGTTTAGAAATTCACATAATTTTTTTACTGCCTGGTTAGCTCTTGGTGTTGAAAGTGAGTGTAACCTGATGGTTAACGTATTGTTTTGATAATCAGGAATCATATCGGCATCAGTTG
>Ga0316610_1000146_pt1 | contig 19503 bp, 15 predicted proteins | sample MIS2017111B_MG_FD_207677 | JGI IMG/M metagenome (GOLD analysis project Ga0316610, IMG submission 207677) | Microbial mat bacterial communities from Middle Island sinkhole, Lake Huron, Michigan, United States - MIS.2017.111B | ecosystem: Environmental > Aquatic > Freshwater > Lake > Sediment... | reverse complement strand
AGTGCCGGAACTTTGGGAGCTGCGCTGATTCCTGAGTTTACAAAGATTTTTACAAGTCCCAAATCAGATCACGTTAACGAAGTTGTTGAAGCCTCCAAAAAAGGTGGTGCCTCCCTAAATATTTTATCGGGGCTTGTTGCCGGTAATTTCAGCGCATTCTGGATGGGCATGGTTTTCTTCCTGCTCATGTTTATTGCCTATTTTGCCAGCACTTTTGGTTTGGATAATTTCATGATTTATCCTTCAATTTTTGCATTTGGACTTGTGGCTTTTGGTATGTTGGGCATGGGGCCTGTTACTATCGCTGTTGACAGCTATGGGCCAGTAACCGACAACGCTCAATCTATTTATGAGCTTTCGCTGATCGAAGAAAATCAAAAAGAGGCAACTGCTGAAATCAAGCGGGATTTTGGCTTTACCCCCGATTTTGAGAAATCCAAATACTATCTTGAAGCCAACGATGGCGCAGGAAACACTTTTAAAGCTACAGCAAAACCGGTTTTAATCGGAACTGCCGTGGTTGGTGCAACCACCATGATTTTCTCACTGATTCTGGTAATCAATAAAACAATTGGCGTTAAACCCGAAGAAATTCTGAACCTACTCAATCCATATACTATTCTTGGCTTTTTGTTAGGTGGTGCAGTCATTTACTGGTTTACCGGCGCTTCCATTCAGGCTGTTTCTACAGGTGCTGCACGTGCTGTTGAGTTTATCAAGAAAAACATCAATCTCGACCCAAATGCTCCCAAAAAAGCTGATGTTGAGAAATCAAAACAGGTAGTTCAGATTTGTACTGTTTATGCCCAAAAAGGGATGTGGAACATCTTTATCGCCATTTTCTCTTTTGCACTGGCTTTCGCATTTCTATCTTCACCAACCGGACTTGTAAAAGGAATGACAGGGCCGGAGGCACTTGGTCATGCACTTCCTGTTTCGATGTTTGTAAGTTACCTGATTTCGATAGCCTTCTTTGGTTTGTACCAGGCAATTTTTATGGCTAATGCCGGTGGTTCGTGGGATAATGCCAAAAAAGTAATTGAAGTGGATATGAAGGAAAAAGGCACCGAATTACATGCTGCTTCGGTAGTTGGCGATACAGTTGGCGACCCGTTTAAAGATACTTCTTCAGTAGCTTTGAACCCGATTATTAAATTTACCACTTTGTTTGGTTTGCTTGCGATGGAAATCGCTATTGCTGAAAACTTCAGGCCGGTAGCGCATTACATTGGCGTATTTTTCCTGGCTGTTGCCCTGGTTTTTGTGTGGCGTTCATTCTATAAAATGAGGATTAATCAATAATCTGACTTTGATACATAAAAAAAAGCCCGGTGATAAGCCGGGCTTTTTTTTTGGAAAAAACTTAATTTTCTTCGCTTATCCTCTCCGAAAATTATTCGGGATGAATTGCTTCTACAGGACAAACATCGGCGCAAGCGCCACAATCGGTGCAAACATCCGGATCAATTTTGTAGATATCGCCCTCAGAGATTGCTTCAACCGGACATTCGTCAATGCAGGTACCACATGCGGTACAATCATCAGAAATTTTGTATGCCATTTTAATTGCTTTTTTAAGTTAATAAGACTGCAAAGTTTATAATATTTTTTTTAGGAAAGATTTTAAATTGAAGTATTGGCAAAATTTATAGAGAATCTAAATTGGAAAGAGCTTCAAAAGTCGCTATTGATAAGCATTTTGAATTGAAACATAGTTCGGTTTTTATCAATACAAAAAGCCAAACAACCAAAGTGGAATCCGGTTACCATTTCCAAATTCGATGTCATCGGCAGCAATAAAGGCATCTGTTAGCCCTTTCAATTGGTGTTGGGTTTTATCCTGACCTCCAACTTCAACCGTGTATTTATTATCTAAAAAGAAATCGCCTTGCTCAGGAAATTCGATAATATGTGAATAGCTGAGCTGATTTACAAAAAAAGTTTCGCGCAGATTTCCTTTGTTGGCATTTTCGGGTGCAAGTGCAAATGCAAGATTAGTATTCTCCAGGAAGAGTTTATCTGGTTTTTGCAATTTTGATATCCCGCCTGCATCCTTAAAAATGCTGTTTAAAACTTTTACTTCCTTGAGATAGTGCAAATAGGTGAGAAAAGTAATCCTGTTAATACCGATTTTTTCGCTTAATTTGCTTACGTTTGGGATAAAAGGAACCGATTCGGCGATGATTTGCAACATTTGTTTTATTTTGACAATGTAAGCAATGTCAACCGAACGCATCAGCGGGAGTTCAATCTCAAGAATCATGTTAAGCACTTCCTCTATCCGCTGGTGATAAAGTTTTGGAGATTCTTTGTAAAAAGGATAATATCCAAATTTCAGATAATCACCAAAAAACTGCAATGGCTTTATTTGAGAAATTACCTCATTCGATAACCTGATGTGGTCTAATAATACTTCATCCAACGTGTAGGATTTTAAATCACTTCCGGTTGTCATATTCAGAAATTCGCGGAATGAAAGCCCCTGCATCGCATAAACAATTGCCCTCCGGCTCAGGTCGGCACGGGCATTCAATATTTCGAGTAAAGATGAACCCGTAAAAACCACTTTCAATTGAGGGTAATCGTCGTAACAGTTTTTTAACTCCTGTGCCCAGTTGGGGTATTTATGCACCTCATCCAGAAAAAGATGCTGGCCGCCTTGTTTTACAAAAGTATCCACTAAACTCATCAGGTGGTTTTCGGTAAACCAGAGGTTGTCGAGGGAGGCATACAAAAAAGTGTTGTCGGATTGCTGGTTAAATTTAATGTATTGCAAAAGCAGTGTGGTTTTCCCAACTCCCCGTGCACCCTTAATTCCAATCAATCTTTCATTCCAGTCAAGCGTATAAAAAATGCTCCTGACAAATTTCAAATCGGTGTTGTTGACACGGTTCCAGTGTTTTTCGATTAAGTTGTCCATCTTAGCGTGTTTTTTTCTATCAAAAAATATGAATAAATGTTTACTCTGCTAAACGATATTAATTACTATTTGTTTTCTTTAATAAACAAAATATGTTTACTTCACACAATTCCGGGTTCTTAAAAATCTTTGAGTTTTTGGTTTTCATTTATGTCATCTGATTCGATTCCTGCCTTTTCCCAACTGCTTAAACATAAAACTCAATAATTCAATTTACCAATTTTTTAACCCTTTAAAATTGATGGCTTTTTGTAATTTTGCCCTAAATTGAAAATTCATAAATCATGCAACTTAACAGCTTTCAAACGGCCATTTTACAAGGAATTCCCGACATTCTTCCTGAACCAAAATTTCGCGATGAAAACGTTTCTCATGCGCCAAAGCGGAAGGACATCTTAACCAAAAATGAAAAGAAACTGGCCTTGCGCAATGCTTTGCGATATTTTGACCCGAAGCACCATAAAACTCTGGCTCCCGAATTTGCTGCCGAACTCGAAACCTACGGGCGGATTTACATGTACCGTTTTATGCCCGATTACCCGATTTTTGCCCGAAACATCAACGAATACCCGCATCAATCGCAGCAGGCAGCGGCTATTATGCTGATGATTCAAAACAACCTCGACCCGGCAGTGGCGCAGCATCCCAACGAATTAATTACTTATGGCGGCAATGGAGCGGTTTTTCAGAACTGGGCACAGTACCTGCTCACCATGAAATATCTGGCCGAAATGACCGACGAACAAACGCTGGCCATGTATTCGGGTCATCCGATGGGGCTTTTCCCGTCGCACACCGAAGCGCCGCGTGTGATTGTAACCAACGGCATGGTCATCCCGAATTATTCAAAACCCGACGACTGGGAGCGTTTTAATGCGCTTGGCGTTTCGCAATACGGGCAAATGACTGCCGGTTCGTACATGTACATCGGGCCGCAGGGAATTGTTCACGGAACCACCATAACAGTTTTAAATGCTGGTCGGAAAATTTCCGGTAATGATGGCGACGGTCTCGGCGGGAAATTATTTGTTACCTCAGGTTTGGGTGGGATGTCGGGCGCACAGGCAAAAGCTGCGGTAATTGCAGGTGCTATCGGCGTAATTGCCGAAGTGAATGAAAAGGCGGCCGTAAAGCGACATTCGCAGGGTTGGGTGGACGAACTTTTTTATAACCTTGATAAATTGATAGCCAGGATTCGGGAAGCCAAAGTTGGTAAAGAAGCTGTTTCGCTGGCTTTTGTTGGAAACATCGTTGACCTTTGGGAAAAATTGGTCGGACAAAATATTTTTGTCGAACTCGGATCTGACCAGACTTCGCTGCACAATCCCTGGGCTGGCGGTTATTATCCTGCCGGTTTGAGTTTTGAAGAATCAAACAAAATGATGGCCGCCGACCCTGAAAAATTCAGAGAAAATGTAAAAGTCTCGCTTCGCCGGCAGGTTGAAGCCATCAATAAACTTACGGCCAAAGGCATGTATTTTTTTGATTATGGAAATGCTTTTCTTTTGGAAGCAAGCAGGGCAGGGGCGGACATCATGAAAGAAAACGGTGATTTTAAATATCCTTCCTACGTTCAGGACATCATGGGCCCCATGTGTTTTGATTTTGGTTTTGGACCTTTCAGATGGGTTTGTACTTCCGGAAAGCCAGAAGACTTAGACATTTCCGACCAGATTGCTGTGGAAGTTTTGGAAGAAATTGCAGCCACGGCACCTGCCGAAATCAGCCAACAGATGAAGGACAATATTCACTGGATCCGTGAAGCCAAAGCCAATAAATTGGTGGTTGGTTCGCAGGCGCGCATCCTTTATGCCGATGCCGAAGGCCGCATTAAAATTGCTGATGCTTTTAACAAGGTCATTAAAGAAGGTAAAATATCTGCGCCAATTGTCCTCGGTCGCGACCATCACGATGTTTCGGGTACCGATTCGCCTTATCGTGAAACCTCCAATATTTACGACGGTTCACAATTTACCGCCGACATGGCCATTCAAAATGTTATCGGCGATTCGTTCCGTGGCGCAACCTGGGTTTCCATCCATAATGGCGGCGGCGTGGGCTGGGGCGAAGTTATCAATGGCGGCTTTGGCATGTTGCTCGATGGCACCGAAGAAGCCAGTAGAAGATTAAAAATGATGCTTCACTGGGACGTAAATAACGGCATTTCGCGCCGTAGCTGGGCACGCAACGAAGGCGCAGTTTTTGCCATCAAACGCGCCATGCAGCAGGAACCCCGTTTAAAAGTCACCCTGCCAAATCTGGCTGATGATGGGCTGATTGATGGGTTGTTTTAGGAAAGGGGGTAACGGTTTGGCGGTATGATTTTGTTGCCGATTTCGAAGCACAAATCTGTCAAGTTACACAGCCTGTCCCGACTTGGCGGGAAAAGCTTATTAGATGCAGAAACGCTGAAATACCCACTATCCCGGCAATAAAATATACCGCCTGTTATGCACTGGCGGTTCTTGTCAGTCCGAGTGGTTGAGTCAAATTGCACTATCATATTAAACTTGTCAATGCTTTTATTAATTTCTTTTTTGTCAGGGACGGTGGTGCGTTGGCGTGTTATAATTTTTTCTTTAAAGAGGAGGAGAAAATTTTGAAATTCTCTCTGGTTTGGTGCAGACACACTCTTTGGCAAGCTTTGGTTTGAGCTTGGGCATGTGGGGCTTGACAATGTGTGTGGCTGCTGCTATGGCTTTTTATGATACTACCCATTTTATCAAGTGGTCAAATGGAGAAGTGGTTTTCCAGTAGAAGTTGACAATATCAAAAGCAATTTCAGGTTTTGTATTACCAAAAAGTTCCTTCTCAAATGTTTCAGAGAGTTTAGGTCTGATTGCTTTCAATGCTTTAACTTCTGCTAAATCTTTTCCTGTGAGTTTCACCAAATCTTCATCTGGAATCAAATTTTCGGTCTCACCTTCCTTTAAAATCAAAATCCCATGCTGAAAGAATTCTGTCCTCATTTCTTCCTTTGTTGAATCATGATTTAACCCCAGATGTTTGCAAACTGGCGATGTAGTTTGCTTCATGTCAAGAAAATCATCATCGGCAATAACGTACCATTTTATTTTCAATAGTTCTAATGTCTTAATAATTGAAACGATGGAGCCTTTACCTCCTGCATTAACAACTGCAATATTGTTTCTGAAAAAATTTGTGTCCGTGCTGCGCAAACTCAACTTCTGAAAAAGTATGAATTCTGTTTCACCTTCAACAATTAATACCTTGTCTGCAAAAAACATCTCGGATGAATTTCCATTTGCAAGTTGTCTTGCGAGTTTGTTATCAATATCCTTAAAGTCATAAGGCAATTGATTTACCTCTGTGAAATCAGCAGGTTTGTCTAACCGAATAATTTCAGTTGGATGAAAAACAGAAAGTAAAGTAGGAGAATGAGAAGTAATTATTATTTGAGAGAGTTTGTCTTTTGCAAATTCTTTGAAAAGTTGACCAAGGTACCTTATCCCAAGAGGATGAAGAAACAATTCGGGTTCGTCAATGAAAAATATTCTTGCACTTGAAGATTTGTATTTAAGCGCAACTTCTAAAATTCCAATGATTAAAGCACTTTGTGTTCCTGTGCCTGTATCATCAACGTGAATGAATTTGTCTTTGTCCTTTACGAATAGTTCTAAGTTCTTTAAAAGCTCAGATGGCTGATTGTCCTTTGTAAGCTGAAATTTGATGTCGTTGATAAAACTAATTAGTTTGGCGTTTTTTAAGATTTCTGTTTTCTCTTCGGCAAGAACTTCTTCAACCAAAGTGTTCAACCCATTTAGTGCAGTTTTCAATTCTCCATATCTGGCTGAATCTTCAAGAACGGTTTTCATCAACTGACCGAATACAGACCATTTTGAACCGCTTAAATCATCTTTCGGATTTCGTAATGAATCAACACCTATTACTTTACATAAGTTCGTTCTTACTTCCTTTATCTTTTGATGCAGAGGAAATTTACCCTGAATTAGAATTTTAAATTTGCTATCTTTTTTTTCTACTGCTTCTACTTCACTTTCTTCAGCTACGTCAAATTCAGCTAATTCAAGCGGTGAATCGGAATACTGTATTTCAATAAAAGCAGGTTGCTCGTTCTTAAATTCTTTGTAGAGTATCGCTTCATATTTTTTTGCAAGACCTAATTTGTAAATTTCACCACCTTCTTGAAAAGATAAGAAGGCCGAAACCCTCAATGGCTTCGCTGCATCGTAATAATTATCTTTACTTATGCCAACATATCTAGGGTCTTTGTTTCCTAAAAGAAATTCAATAACTGAAAGAATATTTGATTTCCCTGAATTGTTCTTGCCAATTATTACTGCTTTCGGAGTATGAAAATAGATTAGTGTATCCTTCGGAGGAAAAGATTTGTAGTTGTTTATAATGAGATGCGTTAAAAACATTTTCTAATTATTTAAATAATGAAACTATTTCTTGTTGTGGAAGATCTTCTTTTTCAATTTTATATTCCTTAAGAGAGCTCCAAGTGATTTCATTACGTGGATTTTTCTTTCCTCTCAATTTGATTTTCGGATATGCAATTTCCCAAGGCACTTTGTAAAAAGCTTTCAACTTGTAATCAAAACTGAAAATAACAATTATCAGTTCGTCTATTCTTTCAGTAGAATCTTTATCTACTGCTGAAAATTTTGCTGGATTGGTTTCGGCTTTTGCATGTGCCTTTACTTGTATGTGCTTGCCCTTTACATCAACATCCCAGCCTTTTTGAATTCCGCTTGTTGCTCTCTTGCCATCGTATAGCATTTCAACCAACCATTCACCAATCTGACAAGTAAAATCTTTTTTGTTTATGAGAATACCTTCATCACGTAAAGCCTTCATGGATTGAAAAAAAACTGTCAAGTGCTTTTGATTTAGTTTCGATACTCATGAAGCAGATTTATTTATTCAATCCTTTTGTTATTTTCACCATTTAATAATCGCAATAACTCCAGCGGATTATTTTTTAACTCCGGATTCTTTTCAATTAAAATCACTTGTGCGGTTGTTAAACTTTGAATTGCTAATTGTGGTGTATTGTCAACAGTTACTTTTGCGATTATTAAAGAGCCCATTACTACTGCAACATTAGGAATTTCTTTCACAGAATTAAGAAATGCTGCAACTGCTTCCATGTTGTTGCGATTCACTTCTGATTGATGCTTCTCAATTTGTTGAAGTTCTATTGCTCTTTTGGTCTTATCAAAGATTTCTTTAGCTTCCTTGCTTCTAAAAACATTCCTTATTTTGTAAACAACTTTTTCTTTGAACCAAGAACCTTGTTTGATTTTCCCTTCTTCTGAAATTTCAAAACCAAATGTTTCAAATAATTCTTTTGTGGTTTCAAACAGTTTTTCTGCTTTGGTTAAATCATCCGTGTCAGCATAAATGTGTCCGTTGTAGCTGAGTGCTGAATTTTGTAGAATTAGACCAAGATCGTTTGGGTCAAAAGAAACAGCCCAACTCCATTTACCAAAACCACCATGCTGATTAATTGCTCTGCACCATTCGTCAAGGTATGCACGTTTGGTTTTATTCTGTTCGTTATCTTGACCTTTGGTCTCAATTACTAAATTTTCACCTGTTTTTAATTTTATTATAAAGTCAGGGAAGAATCTTCTTACTACTCCTTGAAAATTATAATAAATAACAAAGTTTAAATGGTCATTCTTTACAAATGATTTTACGACTTCTGAATCATTTATTGTTTTAGCTTCAAGATATTCCCATTTACTATCACAAACAACGAAATTAATATGTGAACTTTCAAATGCTTCGCATGGTTTGCTTGTCCACCATGTTCTTAAATCAGAAGTAGAACGAATGGGGTTTTCTTTGTCAAATATGGGTGATAGAGCTGTTGTGTTCAATGCCCTTATTTCATTCCAGATGTGCTGAACCACTTTATTCATGTTCAGCATTATTAAAATTCGTTTTCTTGATTCTTCTTGATTGAATAATGGATTCTTAATAACAATTTTATTTGAGTAAATGAATTTCTCAATGATTCCGATTAGTTGTATTAAAAATGTTTCCTTGCTACCTTTCCAGTCAGGCTTTTTCTCTGAATTATAGATTGATGAAGCTATTTTAAAAATGATAGTTTGCAATCTCAACCTCCCTGCTATTTCTTTTAAATCAATTTCAGAAAGAGCCGCAGGATTTGGCTTTCCTGCAATTATTGCAGCAAGTTCAGCTTCTGTAATTGAATCATAAGGATCGAGTTCAAGTGGTTTAACCTTTGCTATGTTTAAAGTTAGTTGTGGTTTATAAACATGGTCTATTCTTAAAACATTTGGAAATGAAATTTCATGCTCGATTTTTTCTTTATCAGGTTTAATTTCTGTTTTAGGTTTTGGCGGCGGTGGTGGTGGACCATCTTCTCCTCCTTCATGGGGTAAAAAAGTAAACGGTACACCAAAAATATTTACATATTCAGGTTCAAACAATCCATCTTCTGCAACATCATAAGAGGTTCTTCGCAAACCACGACCAACAACCTGTTCACAAAGTAACTGACTGCTAAAAGCACGTAAGCCCATAATATGAGTTACTGTTTTAGCATCCCAACCTTCGCTTAGCATTCCTACAGAAATCACATTCTGAATTTGTTCTCCGGGTTCACCGATTTTACCTACAGTGTCAACAGTTTTTCTTAGAAGTTCAGCTTGCTGTTTCTTTGTTAGCTTTTTTTCTTTTGGTGCATCATCTGAATCGTCCTCTGTTTCTTCAACTTCAAGAATTTCAACTTCTTCAGTTTCTGCTTCTGCTTTTTGCAGGATACTGCTGTCAATTTGTAGCGTTCTTTCAGTATTGCATAAATCACCTAAACCAGCAACAGTTAGCAGAAAAGTATCTTTGTCAAAAGAATATTTAATTCTGGCAGAAGTGTTTGTTGTATTAGCAACCGTAATCATTACAGGTGGAATTTTATATCCCACTTTTTCCCAATCATCCTTTGTTGCTTTCCAGTCTTTTCCTAAAAGTAAATATGCATTCTTAATAAGGTCGGGTAAAGGAACGGTTTCATCTACTTTTTGGTTAATATCATCTTTTACCGTTTCGTCCATGTAAATATGATAAAGTCTTGAACGTAACTCTTTATCAACATTTCCATCGTCACGAATTACTACTCTTGGAGTTTTTACTAACCCTGCTTCAATAGCGTCATTAAGACCAAAATCGGATACAATCCAAGGGAATAATGCTTCTTCACTTGCTTTCTTTCCGCTTGGTGCAAAAGGTGTTGCGGATAAATCAAAGCATTTTAAAATTCCTCTTGCTCTGTGAATACGGTCTAATCCACCAACCCAAACTGTACTTTCTTCAATGTCCTCCTTTTTCACTCCTTTGATTTTGCTTTCAGGAGCAACACGCCAGGCATGGTGTGCCTCATCATTTATTACAATTATATTTGAAGCATTTGATAAATCACCTAAAACTTCTTTTACATATGCCTCATCACTCTTTGCACCTCTTTTGTCAACTGATTTTTTCTTAGCAATTTTTTCATCAGTTTGCCATGCTAATGCATGCCAATTGACAATCTTAATTTTACTTTGCCGCAATGAATCCATTAAGCCTGAGGGAACAATATTAAATTCCTCATAATAGTTTCCTTTATCAGTAGGATTTAATACGGATAAACGATTACGTACAGTTAAACCCGGAGCAACAATTAATACTGTTTTAGAAAATCTTGAGTCTTTTCCATTTGCAATTTTGTTAAGTACATTCCATGCAATAAGCTGTGCCATTACAATGGTTTTTCCTGAACCAGTAGCCATTTTATTACACCAACGACTAAAATCTCCACCATCACTCGGGATTTCAATCCCTGTCTTGTCTGTTTCTATAGCTTCGGTTAACCATATTAGCGTTTCAATTGCTTCCAGTTGGCAAAAGAAAAACCTGCGATCTTTTCTTTCTTCGGGATCTTGCCAATGTTGTAAAAGTCTTTTAGTAATGCCTGTAACTCCAGGATAGCCTGCTTCACGCCATTTTTTAATACGAGGGCGGATAGTATTTACCAAATTTATTTCAATAAAAGTACCAGGGTCGTCAAAAGCTTTTGAACTTTCTGTAGCAACAACATATCCGGCAGGTCTGCGACCTGATTGTAAAATAAATTCTCTTGAATCACGTAGATACTCCCAGTATTTTTGAGGTTCTGCATAAGGAGAATTAATTATGAGTTTGTCAATTTTTTTCATGCACTTATCAATTTCCTTATGCCTGAAATGGTATTATTGAAGCTTACAGAACTATTGTGTTCCAAATCCATAAAAGGAGCAATGTTTTCAGAATTGGCAACTTTTGATAATGTTTCCATTCCCGAATATTCTGGTATGATTTTTAACAACCATTCATCAGGCCTGTGCAATAAATCAACATCTCTGAAATCAGCCTTTTCTGAATATTGTTCCGGTTTGAATCTTGGATAAGCTTGCTTAACTGCATTCAAATCCCCAAGAAACCATGCTTCCAATTCTCTACATGCAATTCTGATTAAATAAGTGCTACTACAACTTTTTTCAATCATTTTTTGTAAATGTTTTTTTGTTTCTTTACAGTCAGAATTATCCTGATCACGTGTTATAAGAATTCTTGCTCCAGGTATTTTACTTATTGACGGTACAGTACTTTGAATTGCATTTTCCAAATCCTGTTTCCCCTGATGATCAAACACTCTGAAATAAATATTTTCAGGAAGCAATTTTGGCAATATTACCTCAAAAACCTTTTTTGCGGATGGTTCTTCTGTAAAGACATAAAGGGTTGTCGGTATCATAAATTTGCTCCTTTGATGTAATTATTTCTCCACAACCAGCCTAGTTGGTTTTCTTTTGAGAGTTCGTTTACCAATTCATCATCCTTTGCAGCTTTAATTATAGTAAAGCCTTTATCTTTTAACAGAAAGAATAATTCATCTATTCTTAATCCATTTACAAAATCAGGTGAATGTGAAGACACAAATACCTGACCACCTCTTTCAGCATATTCTCTAATTTCTTCGCAAAGTTGTAAAAGCAAATCCGGATGAAGAAAATTTTCAGGCTCCTCAATACATAATAGGGGATGAGGTTCCGGGTCATGCAACAATATCATGTAGGCAAACATTTTTATCGTTCCATCAGACACATATCGGGCAACGAAAGGGTCCTTAAAATTTTCATCTTTGAAACGTAACAGGATTCTTCCATCCTCTGTATCTTTCGCTTCCACCTTATTAATGCCCGGGATACGTTTGGGTAGTTTTTTAAGCACATCATCAAATAATTTTCTATGGTAATCGTACATATATTTGGTAACCTGTGCGAGATTATCACCTGATACTGATAAATGGCTTGATATACCAGTATCAGAGATATTGCGCCCATATTCAATTTTAAAATTTGAAACATACCATTTTTCCAATAATGCACGGAAAGAACTTATTGCTTTAAATTGTTCAAACTGCCCCAGCCCTTTTATCGCCAAAATATCCGGACTTGTCACTTTTTGTAAAACTCTTTTGGCCTCAATTCCTTCTTTTCCATATTCTTCTTCATTAGTAATAGCATTTCCTTCACCTTTCCTAAAATCAAGAAAATGCCATGGAGCTCCTGTTCGTTGTCCTCTCCTATACTTTAATATTTCACGATTTATGTAAGATTTCCCTTCTCTATGTCCAATTTCAAGAGAATAGGTGACTCGTGGAGCGTATTCATTCTTTTCCTGAGGATTTCTGAATTTAATTTCAAATTTTATAAAGTCTTTATTCAAATCGCATCCTCTGGAAATTACTTCCTGAAACCCGCCTCTTTTATTAAGAGCTATGGTTACATTGGTTTGTAAGCTATCACTTAAAAATCCAAAAACATCAAAAAATGTACTTTTACCAGAACCATTTACACCTAAAAATACACCCATTTTTGGCAGATTATTTACGGTGGTCTTTTTAAAGACTTTAAAATTTTCGATGGTGATACTTTCTATTTTCATAACCTTATTATTTTTAAACTTTCAATTCCTCTTGCATCTATTATTTTAACCGCAATCTCCCGACCAGGTTTAAACGGTAAAGATACAGTTCCTCCGAATACGCCTATCTTTTCTTCATCAATTTCTGCTTTCAGGTTTTTAGCTAATGTTGCCCAACCATCTTTGGCTCCTGCCATTGGAAAAAATACTTGTGAAGGAAAAAGACTTCTGCCGTCATAATCATGGTCAAGCATCCACATAGCTATATCGCCCTTGCCTCCACTATCAACAGTGCCAGTTTTCGGATTATAATAATCAAAACCATGAACTTCAACTAAGTATTTTCCATTGTCATCGCCCGATTTAATTTCTTTCATTTCAACATCAGGTTGCCCAATAAGCCAAAAACTTTCATTACTGCTGCGTTTCTTCTTTAAGTCGTCGGTTAATAAGTCAGCATTCATTTGTGCTTCAAGTAGTGTAATTCCCGGCCAGTTTGTTTCTTCAATGTCTTTGCGGGCTTCAGGATCGAAGTGAAAAGCACAAAACAATACAATTTCTGGTTTTGGTCTTAGTGTTCTTGCTTCCTCCAATGCTAATTCCACCATTCTTTGCTCTAATGGTGCATGTTCAGGTCCAAAACAAACCACAACACGTTTTGGATTCTCTTCTTTGGTTTCTGCCTCTGCTTGTAAAAACCGTGTGCCGCTTAAAGGTTCCACTCTTGTGAATTCAATGGTTTTACCTCCTTTGGCTCTTACACCTGCACGTAGCAATTCATTTCGCCATTCGTCCTGTCTGAGCGTTTCACCACTTCTTGAAACTGAAATATCTGCTTCAATTTGCGAATCTGCCTCTACATCTTCAAATGATTTGGCTATTGGGGCGGGAACGGCTTCTAAAGTAAAAGGCCCTGTTACTCTTGTTCTTTTATTATCTACTAAAGGTTGGTCGTAAAGAGTTTCTACTGGTGCTGGTTCATTGTTAGCTATACTCTTTAAAGTGATATGCGGAACTGTTTTATACTTAAAGCCGCTTCCTACTCCTTCATTTGGGTGTGCTAATTGAAAATAATCAAAATTAGCAGTCATTAATCTTTGTTTGGCTAAGGTAATTGCAACTCTTGAAGTATCACACGTAATCCATCTTCTTCCCCAATTCTCTGCTGCAAAGGCTGTTGTTCCACTTCCACAGGTGATGTCAAGAACTAAATCTCCTGGATCAGATGACATAAACAAACATCTCTCAACTATTTTGTTGGCTGTTTGAACAACATAAACTTTGGGGTCGCTTCTACTGGAAATACCTCCGCTTACATCATTCCAAAAATTATTGATTGAAATATAACCGAAATCATCAAAATACTTTTTAAATGTTAATCGATTTCCTTCGACTGCAATTCTGTTTTTCTTTAAAAGATTTTCAACCCCTTGTATTCCTGTTCTCCAACCACCAGCTGAAGGCTTGTATTTTTTTTCGTCAAATTCTATTTCAAAAGAAGACCCTTCTCCACCAGAACGTGAAGTTAACCCTTGCTTGAAGAAAATCTTTGAACCCTTCGGTAATAATTCAGGATTACTTTCTTCCTCATTCGTTATTCTTCGCACATTTCCATTTGGTTGTTCTACTAAATTATATCGAGTTGCACCTATGCCTCCGAGAGTAACTTGTTTATAAAGTTGCCGAAACTTAATCTTTTCAATATCTTTACAATACCACACTAAGTAATTGCAAACATTATCAAGATTCTTTGCTCCTAATCCAATAGAAGTTCTATATGTTATTACACTTACAAAATTGTTTTCTCCGAATACTTCATCCAACAATATTCTAACCCGGTGTAAATTTTCATCACCTATCTGAACAAAAACACTTCCACTCTCATGAATTAATTCTTTAACTAATAATAGTCTATCTCTTAAATATGTTAAATAAGAATGGATTCCCAGTTCCCAAGTATCTCTAAAAGCTTTTACCATTTCTGGTTCGCTTGTTAAGTCTTCATCTTTTCCATCTTTTACATCACGTTTATTTACAAAAGGCTGAAAGTTACTCCCATACTTAATTCCATAAGGTGGGTCGAAATAAACCATATGAACCTTTCCGCCCATGCCTTCTTTTTCTAAAAGACTATTCATCACCAAAAGGCTGTCTCCGGCAATTAGTCGGTTACTCCAGTTTTCTTTGTGTTTATAAAATTCAATGGCTTCCCGTAATGGTTTTTTTTCCGTTTCAAACAAACTCATTTGAACCGGGACTTCCTTTTCTTCTTTTCTTACTGTTTCAATTATTCTTCTTGGATCAATACGTTCGTGTACATGCAAACTTACAGTTGGTACATCAAAGCTTGTATGTTCAGCCTTCCCTGCCCATTGCAATTGTGGGTCTATGTGTGGGTCGTATTGATAAGTTTGTTTTTTATAACCACTCCCGAAATTATAGGAATCAGTTTGAGCATCCACAAGTCCAACAGGTGGGTTATTTAATCTGTCTTTGTCTTTATGTTCGTATTGGTCAATGGGTTTTTGATTAGTAACACCATTTGCTTTTTTTCGTCCTGTTGCCATTATATTACCATTAATAAATCTATCTGCTAATTTATTTAATTTAACTGTAAACTTGTTCTTTCGAGCGTTGAGAAGATTGCACTCTTTGCCAAAGTTATGGTATCATCATTGGCTTGTGCGGTTTTGGGAATGTGTGCAATGTGCGGCGGCATTTCAAAATTTTTGTGCAGTCGGTCAAGAAATTAAAACACTTTTGGGTCGGCAATGAGTGTCGGGTTATTTGTCTGTCAGTTTCGTTTTTCATTTCAAGTTTAATATTCCATTTTCGTTGTCAATTTGTAGTGTCGCTGTCTTTTTTCCGCTTGTGCATAACTCCCTTGTAACCTTACCAAAGGTAACGAATACTTCCTATTATGTCTGTGTAACCTTACCATTTGTTCAGATTTATTTTTTAACAAAGATAATTTTTATTACAAATCCTCAAAAGGCGATTTTATTTTTTGCAAACTTTTGTCGGTTATCCAGACCTAAGAAAATACAATCCCCTGCTTAGGAAAAAAAATTCCCTGCTTAGGAAAATGTAATCGGATGCTTTGGAAATTATAATTTCCTGCTTAGGAAAAAAAATCCAGTTCTTAGGGAATTTCCCTGGCTTTTTGTTCCAAAGTCGGCACGTAACGAAGGCGCCGTTTTTGCCATCAAACACGCCATGCAGAATTAACCACGTTTAAATATCACCTTGCCAAATCTGGCTGATGATGGTCTGATTGATGGGGTGTTTTGAAAATGTGCTTTGAATAAATCGCAGCAGCCGCTTAAGTTCAGGCTAATTTGCTGGGGTATGCATTTTATTCCTATTTGAAATGTGCTGAGTGTTTTATTCCTTAAGTTGTTCAATAATAAACATTTCATCCTGCAAAATTTCGTCAGCTTCTAATTTGAAACCTTTCTTAGGCGAACCATTAGAATTCCATGCAAATTCACGCCATAAAACCAAATTTGCTAAACCTGCATCAAATCCCTTCATCCTGTTAATTAATAGCATCGCATAAGTTGTGATAGCTATTTTTACTTTAAAATCCGGATTAATGATTAGATTTTCGATGTATTCATCTGTTTTTTGCTTCCCTAACTCGCTTGCTAATCCTTTAATGTAGTTTAATTTAAATTCGCAAGCTTTAGATTTATCTCTGGAACTAATCTTTTTGGTTCGAATATGAGGATTTTCAGCATAACACCCCTTTCCTCCACCTCGGGAATGAGGAACATATCTTTGTCCAGGCTCTTTTTCAATATTAAAGGATGAGGTAAAATAAGAAATAAACAAATAGCAGAACGGATCTATTTCCTTTGAATCAAGACTATCCGGCCTACCCTCAATTGGCAAGTTATAGAAATGCTCAACAATCCACTCTTTGGCAGCCCAAAATGATAATGAATTAGCAATCGCTTTTGGGGGACTAATTATATCCCTTTTGATTGCGGTATTTAGCCACATTATTAAACTATAAGTCTGTTCTTTTGTTTTCAGAGCTTTTAAAAGTTCTACTTTATCAAACATGGAATTAAATATTTTATCTTTTTTCGTAATTTTTGGATTTCATTGCCGAAAATGAGCATTAAAGCGATAATTACTTTTCAATCATTTTTTTGTAATAATAATTTTGGTTTAAGCCAACCAATTTTCGTTCAAATGTAGACTTATTTCAAATGCCCAAATCATTAAACAATTTTTTTTCTTTTTTGAAAGCTTTTTTAGTTACTAAGATTTTGATAAATGAACCCCGTTTTAATGAATTTCCCTGGCTTTTTGTAAAAAAGCAAGCATACAAAGAAGGCGCAGTTTTTGCCATCAAACCTGCCATGAAGCAGGATCCCCGCTTAAAAATCACCTTGCCAAATCTGGCTGATGATGGGCTGATTGATGGGGTGTTTTGAAATAGGGTAACGACACATATAAGTTTTGTTGGGGATTTCGAAGCACTTTCTTGTCGAGATGTTTAGAGCTAAATTAGAAGCAAGCACTTTACAATCCGCAATTCCGCCCCAATAAAATTTATATGATGTTAGCTGCATGTGCATTTTTCATTAAATTCAACCATTAAACCTACTATTTTTTCTAAATCATCCCACTTATCTGGTAAATGGTGCCACTTATAAGTAACTTGGGTACTTTCAACTCCAATAATCAAAGTATAATAACAACCATCTAAAACAATACCACCCCATTTGTCAATCTGGGGTTTAATCAAAATTTGTTTTATTTGATCAATTATTCCTTGAATTTGTTTTAAATCAGTTGTCCCATTTTCATAGCTAATTGTCGGTTGTATTTGCTTTCCAATATATTTTAAATTTACAATTGGATCATTAATCTTTTTAGTGTCTATTAATTTTTGCCAAGTTGTACGATACCACTGAACATCATTATTATCCCAAGTCAATTGCAATAAAACATGATTATCGAAAGAAGGCTCAACAATTAATTGAACATTTGAAGCATATTTATTTATTTTTTGTCCGTTGATCAGAATGGAGTTTGCTAAATCCATAAAGTCAAGCCAAATCTGTGTATTATCCATGCAATCTTACAATTTATCAAAGTTAACTAATGTCCGAAGCGTTTCTCTTGCATTGCAGCTAACTCCCTTGTAACCTTACCAAAGGTAATGAATACTTCCTATTATGTCTGTGTAACCTTACCATTTGTTCAGGTTTATTTTTTAACAAAGATAATTTTTATTACAAATCCTCAAAAGGCGATTTTATTTTTTGCAAACTTTTGTCGGTTATCCAGACCTAAGAAAATACAATCCCCTGCTTAGGAAAAAAAATCCCTGCTTAGGAAAATGTAATCGGGTGCTTAGGAAATTATAATTTCCTGCTTAGGAAAAGAATCCGATGCATAGGGAATTTTCCTTGTTTTTTGTGCGAAAGTCTGCACGTAACCAAGGTGCAGTTTTTGCCATCAAACGCGCCAAAGAGAATGAACTATTGCTAAAAGTTACATTAGCAAATCTGGCTAATGTTGGGCTGATTTATGGAATGTTTTGAGTAGGATAAAAAAGTAAACGCAGCAGCCGCTTAAGTTCAGGCAATTTCCTGAGTGATGGCTGGTGGCTGCGTTTAAGTTCTATTTGTCAGGCGCTTTTCTCAATTTATTCCTCCCCAAGTTTGGCACAAATAAGATCCGGAAATCCTCTTTGCTTTTGAGATAACTCCAGTAAGGTTTCATTGTTTCTTTACGATGATATGCAAATTAGTTCGACCATCACTGCTGACTATTTCATGATGTTCATGGAAGTTGTCATGATTTCCTGTATCAAGCTCTGCAATTGCCAACAAATATTGACCAAGCTCGCGAAAGCCTTCACTTGTGCCCCACAAATTAATTTGAAAAGCGGAATTAAGAGTGTCTTCGCCAATGACTGGATTTAGGATGCCATCCTCATCAAGAACTTCACGCCACACATTGAAATGAAGCTTGTCGCCTAACTCAGGTTCAACCACCCCACCGATAAAAACATTGGGACTTTTCTCGACGATTTTTCCATCGCCGCGAAAACGAATCTCTACCGGGATAATCTTTTTTATTGTCTGTAATTTTCTAACCATAATTTTATTTCCTAATTAATAATCGGAATACAGTTATAACTAGTGCTTCTCATTTGACTGTGGGATAAAATGATTTTGTGATTTCAATTTGTCCAACGATGTTGCTATTAAACTCTTCAAGTTTTTCTGCTGGAATCCAAAGCTCGTTGTGAATTTGTCTGCCAACATTTTGTACTTCAAACTTGCTTAAATATTCTGTTTTAACTTCAAACTTTGTCACAAAGCCCGAACCAGATGCTCCCACATTCCAGTCTCTTGCAATTTGTACAGCATAATCTTCATTCATAACGGGATAAAAAATCGGTTGACCAGGAAGTCTTGGTGGAAACTTTGTCCAACCCGACCGCTCAATCAAAGCAAGTTCCATCGGTCCAACTGGTCTGTAAAGTGTTGTTGTCATTCTATTTTGTTGCGAGCCATTGAAAACGTTGTAAAAATCCAGTCATTAGTTTTTTCTCATTGTCGTCCGTTGTCGTTCTCTAAACTGACAGTAAA
>Ga0316610_1000145_pt1 | contig 19603 bp, 22 predicted proteins | sample MIS2017111B_MG_FD_207677 | JGI IMG/M metagenome (GOLD analysis project Ga0316610, IMG submission 207677) | Microbial mat bacterial communities from Middle Island sinkhole, Lake Huron, Michigan, United States - MIS.2017.111B | ecosystem: Environmental > Aquatic > Freshwater > Lake > Sediment... | reverse complement strand
GGGGATAAAAAACGGGCTTATTTTGCCCAGATGCAGCAAGTATTGCAATCCATTGTCATGCTCAAATAAAAACACTACGAAAATAAAAAGTTAGCAGCGGCAAAGTCTTAATTCCTTCTAAACAGGGCAAACAAATCCCCCCGCTTACGCTTCCCCCCTTTAAAAAGGGGGGTTAGGGGGGATTTATCCCTTCTAAACAGGGAAGCCATTCAAACATAACAGACATCATGACTATGTTTGGTTACAAATTGTCTTAATCCCTTCTAAACAGGGAAGCCATTCAAACATGACAAAATCTAATAAGGTAGCAATAATAATGTCTTAATCCCTTCTAAACAGGGCAGCCATTCAAACGGATAGACCATGACGGGACAGTCTTTACCAAGGGTCTTAATCCCTTCTAAACAGGGCGCGTTTGCATGGCGCACACAGAATGCCACAAGCGATTAATGCAGGTCAATTTTTTATGCCACTTCCCGCGCCGCTTCTTCGAGAATAGTTTCCGAAACACCGCGTTTTTTTAAGGCGGCAATTAACTGTAATTCCTTGCTGTTGGAAAAAAACGCTTCATCACGGCGCAATCCCTCGCTGATATAGGCTTTTAACAAAGCTTGATAGCCAGAAAAACCTTTGCAGGGCGCAATGGTTTTCATCGAATCCACCACATCCACTGGAATGCGCAAGGTAATCGAAGTCATAGGGCGATTTTTATCAAGACGGGTTTTAAGGGGTTCAGGAATCATAAAAATTTCGCTCGGTAGAAGTGGCTTTTCGCGCTGAAATAATCCGAACAAATTCGCCTTCAATTTCAATATGGACAACGAAAAGCAGATTGCTAAATTCATCAAAACCGATAACCGCATCGCGTGTTTCTTGGTTTGCGCTGGCATCGGTCAGTTTAAACAACGGGTCAAAAAAAGCGGTAGCGGCTTGCTCAAAACTAATGCCGTGTTTGCTTTTATTGCTGGCGGCTTTGTGGGCATTCCAAACAAACGCGCTGTTGTTAAGGGTGAAGTGAATATCCATAGCGCATTTTAAAATTCGTATTGCTTTTGTCAATACAAAATCATCAATCGGGCAAAAAAAACCACCCGTTAAGGTGGTTTTGTTTTTCTTAAATCCCTTCTAAACAGGGAAGCCATTCAAACATCATGGATGATTAAAATTTTGGGTCGTCGCCGTCTTAATCCCTTCTAAACAGGGAAGCCATTCAAACGATGGACACTGACATGGTCGTCGATTATATCAGGTCTTAATCCCTTCTAAACAGGGAAGCCATTCAAACGGGCTCCGTTGGATACTGTTTTGCGGTTACAAGTCTTAATCCCTTCTAAACAGGGAACGTTTGAATGGCAGACACAGAATGCCTGATTTTTCCTTAAAAAGCAAACAGGCTTTAACCTAACGCAGCAGTAAGGAAATACTGTCATTTTCGTCGGTCATGGTTTGCAAATGGGCTAAAAAATCGGGCAATAACCCGCGAATGGCGGCTGGAAACGCTAACAATTCAACCGTGCTAAAGCACAAGCCTAAATAATCCATTGCCACAGTCGCCACCGCTTGTGCTTGTTGAAAATCACGCGGTTTTTTTATCGCCTCGCGGCTGGCAAGCTGACTGAGCCATAATTTATGCAAGGCAAAATAACGCGGGTCAGGCACAACAAACTCAACCGGTACACCATCGGCAGCAATCACTTGTTGTTTAAAATTCGGTGCGTTATCTAACCAGGTTAAGCCCTCAATTTCAGCCGCGACTAAATCCTCTGCCAATGGCGTTAAACGTTGCTTTTCAATTTTAGTCGGTGGCGTGGGCAGGGTTTTAATTAATTCCACCATAAACCCTTTATTATTCACCGCCCGGTAATGTCCTTTAGCCGTCAGTTCAAACGACGCATCGGCTTTTTTTAATAAGCCGATTAAATCACTGTGACTGAGGTCACCGCGCAGTTTTAATTTTCTTTGCGCATCAAACAATAAATCAATATCCATTGTTGCCAGCAGACCACTGTCAAACTGTAATCCCGCTGCCGCTTCATAAGCATACAGCGCGTGAGTGCCTAACACCGTTAAGCCGTGACCTAATAAACCTGCCCTATCCAGCACACGCACCACATTGGCGGCGGTTTTTGGTACGCGGTTAATGTTGATAGCAACGGCTAATTTGGCTTGTCGCGTTAATGCGGCTTGCAATGCGCTTAAGCGTTGTTTGGATTGCTGTTTTTGGTGATGGAAAGCCGAATAAATGGCTTCGGTTTGGGCGTTTCTCACCCCCATGCTTTTGCCGTTGCCACGACCGTCACGGGTTTTAAACAAATACTCTTTGTCGCCGCTTTTTTTCCAGCGCATTCCGCCTTGGTAGTGTTGCGTTTGCTGAAGCGTTTCACAAAAGGCTTGATAGACTTGGCAAGTGTTGAGATAAATACGGCGTTGTTCTGGCTCTAATGGTATGAAAAACATCGGATTATCCTTTTTTATCTTATTATTAAACTGTAAAGGATAAAACGATTGAAATCAATCTATTATAAACTAAAGCATAAAAAAACCACCGCTTAAGGTGGTTTTGTTTTTAATCCCTTCTAAACAGGGCAAGCAAATCCCCCCGCCTGCGGCTTCCCCCCTTTAAAAAGGGGGGTTAGGGGGGATTTAATCCCTTCTAAACAGGGAAGCCATTCAAACGGAGGATGGTTCATTACAGTGGGAATAAAAGAGTCTCAATCCCTTCTAAACAGGGAAGCCATTCAAACAAAAGTAGCTGAGGTAGCCCATAAGGCTGCTAAGTCTTAATCCCTTCTAAACAGGGAAGCCATTTAAACGAAAACTTTCTAGGAGTTCCACAACATGTGCTTGCGTCTTAATCCCTTCTAAACAGGGAACGTTTGAATGGCTGTGATAAAGAATGCCTTAAAGCAACAAATTCAGTCAAGTTATTTTTACTTTGCCAATTTTGCAAATGCCGCTTGAGTTTTATCAACATACGTTAAAATGGCAAAAATAACGCTAAAAATAAAACGCCATGACAACTTATCTGATTAATTCGCCCATTTTGCCAACTTACGGACGCTATGATTTTAGCCCGTTAACGATTGCGCAAGCCAAAACGCGCTTAAATGCGGGGTTTGTCTCCGCCATTGGGCATGACACCACCGCTAAACTGCTTACGCACGTTTTAGCACAAGAAATTCCCGTGAATCGCATCCAAATTAGTTTACAAGTTGCTGATATTGCGATTGTTTTTAGGCTGATGCAGCGTTTGCCGGAAGGAAAGTTACTCAGCGAGGCAGAATTATTTGCCATGCCGTTTGAGTTGGGTTTGTTGACCCGTTTACAATAAATTTTTTAATAAATGAGGTGAATGAAAAATGTGGGATTTTTTAGATAAAATCGGTATTTTGACAGGAATTGCCGGTTCAGTATTTTCGTTATTAATTTGGATTAAATTACGCGCCGAAGAAAAATTTAAAGAACAGCGGATTAGAATTCAATTAAAAGTCGATGCGCCTGATAATCGGATTATTATTTTGCCGTATGAAATTGAGCGTAAATATTTAACCCGTTCTGAATTGCAAGGCTTATTGGGAATTTTGCCAATGAACGATAAAAAAGCGCGTTATTCGTTGGATTTTTTAAATACGCAAGCGTTTTTTAATCGCTTAAAAGCAGCGCAGGACGATAAATTTATTGAGAGTATAGAAATTAAATGCAGTTGTGAAGAATTGCAACAATTTGATTTTGATAAAATGAAAAAACAATGTGCGGTTATTGAATAATCAAAGTTATCTGTGCAGAAAAAGCCTGTTAGTTTTATCGCTAACAGGCTTTTTTTATGCTTTAAAAATCCCTTCTAAACAGGGCAAACAAATCCCCCCGCCTGCGGCTTCCCCCCTTTAAAAAGGGGGGTTAGGGGGGATTTAATCCCTTGTAAACAGGGAAGCCATTCAAACGATGTTACTGATAGTATGAAAGAGCGTGTTAAAGCGTCTTAATCCCTTCTAAACAGGGAAGCCATTCAAACATATTATTTTTACAATCGGTAGGAATCCTAGTGGTCTTAATCCCTTCTAAACAGGGCATTTATTCAAATTGTTGCAATTTAGCTTTATCCAACAATTCAAACCCGCGTGCGGCTTTGCCTTGCCCACGATTTGCGCGGATTTCAAATTGTGTTTTTAAATCCAACTCTGCCAAAATCAAAGTCGTAAACTCATCAAACAAATGATTAACACTCATGCCTTTGCTTTTTGCCAATTCTTTTAAACGTTGATGTTTTTGGTCGGGTAATCTCAAAGTCAACGCGCTCATAGAAAATCTCCTTGTAAAAACGTTTCAGGTGTCATCACTAAAACTTCAGGGAATAATAATTCACCGCTGTTTAAATCTTTAATATTGCGTGACACGATACATTGTGCGCCACCTGCCACCGCCAACTCAATTAAATGGTTATCTGCCTCGTCTTTCAAATTAGGTCGCCAACTGTAATAAATTTCTGTCCAGCGACAATAAGCCAAAAAGATGTCCAGCAATTCGTTACGCTCATTTTGATTTAAGTGGTGTGCTTTGAAAATGTCGGCACGATTAATCACATCAGTGTACTCAGCAAACAGAGCCGCCCCCATTAAGGGCGTGTGGTTTGTGTGCAAGCATGAGGCAATCACATCAGAACAAGCCCCCGTTCCCATGCAAGCACCGACAAAAATATTGGTATCAACGACAATAATCATGCGGATAAGGGTAGCACAATTGCCATCCAATTAGCTAAAGTCTCAATCCCTTCTAAACAGGGAACGCAAATCCCCCCGCCTACGGCTTCCCCCCTTTAAAAAGGGGGGTTAGGGGGGATTTAATCCCTTCTAAACAGGGCATTCATTCAAACCAATTAGCGCACTAATCGCTGCGGCAATTAAACGGTCTCAATCTCTTCTAAACAGGGAAGCCATTCAAACTATCGCTAATTCTAATGCCTCAATCTTTGCCCGTCTTAATCCCTTCTAAACAGGGAAGCCATTCAAACTGTTTCAAAAAAGGTTACGATATCGGCGAGTGTGTCTTAATCCCTTCTAAACAGGGAAGCCATTCAAACAAAAGGCTTTGATATCGGCGAGTGTACCGATGTCTTAATCCCTTCTAAACAGGGAAGCCATTCAAACACAGTTCTATTCGGAGCTTCAGCTCAAGTACACGGTCTTAATCCCTTCTAAACAGGGAAGCCATTCAAACCCTGCGCTTTCTAAATTACCGTTTAAAATCAATAAGTTATAAGCGCATTTTTGACCCATCAAATCGCCCTTTTAAAGTTAGCTTTTTTATCAATAAAATCAAAGAGTTAAAAATGACCATTGCCTACGCATAAATTTTCGTTTGAATGGCTGTGACAAAGGATGCCTTAAATTGATAAAGCAGGTCAAGTTATTTTAAAATTTGATACCGCCCCATCCCAAACGTTGTCTCCTTGCCAATATGCAGCCACTGCCCCGCTTGCAACATCTGCAAAAACGCCGACAAATCGCCATGCAAAACCACCCGACCCAACACCCCGCCCAAACTCATCGCCTGCTGCTGCCGATTGGAATACCGCTGCCAATCACACCAGCTAAAGTCTTTTTGAAAATCAATAGCTTGTGCTAAAGCCAGCAACTGAGGAAAATCGGGTGCGTGATAATTCTGCCCATGAAATTCCAATAACAAAAAATACCGCCGCACTAATGCACTTAAAAAATCCCGCGCGGTCATCTCACGGCTTAAAATTGTGCCTTGTTTTTGAATCCGCAGCGGCGTAACAAATTGCAAGGTTAAAGCGTCGGTTTGCGCTAACAACGGCGGCACACGCGCTTGATAAGCCTGCACCGCACTGCCTTCCAAAGCGTTATAAATCTCTTGCGCGTGCGGTTGGTCTGGCTCAACAATCACGTTTAACAACGTCGCCCGACTGCGTTCTTTGCCCAATCCCTGTTGCAACGCGCGTTGCCAAGCAAAAATAATCAGCGGTAGTTGCGCCATCGCTTGCCCCATCAGCACCATATTAAAACTCAACACTTCACCGACTTGATAAATTTTGTTGCCCAGCGGCGGCGGTTCAATGATGTAAGGGTTAGGAATATTATTAAATTTCTGAAAGTTTGATTCTTGCGGCGGGTGTTCAAATACCAAAGGATACGGACAACTGCGGTATAACATACAGCTTTTGCAGTCGGGCATTTTGGTCATGCAGCTTAAATGCCGCAGTGCGTGTCCAAATGCTCCGCGTAGCATCGAGCCGGAGTAAAAGTTCAAATGCAGCGGGGTTTCGACTTGGAAGTTGAATTGGAAACGAGCGAAAGCTAACATTGATGTTGCTCCTGACGCAAACGCACAATCACCGCGACATCCAAGCCAGTTGCTTGCGCAATCGCTGCATTATCCAACACCGTTAATAAATTTCGCGCCACTTCCAATTTGCCTTTCTGAATGCCTTCCCGTTCACCTTCAATACGCCCCGTCTCAATCATGCCGCGCGTTTTGCCCAGTTGCAGCCCTTGATAATCGTAAACCTCCAACTCTTCGCGCGTCCAGCGGTGCTGCTGCGCAATTTCATAGGCTTGTTGTAACGCTGCGGTATCAGCATTTTCAGGAATATGATCTAAATTATCCGCTTGTTGGATAAAAAACAGCCATTTATCGCTGATTGTTTCCAGTTCATGTTCTTGCTTGGTGAATTTCGGCAATTCGATAAAGTTAAATTCCAAATCTTTTAAATCGTGACTTTGATTTTCACTGTTTAAAATCAAATGCCGTGAGCAAGGCGCGGTATGGTTAAAAATGCAAAAATCCAAAATGCCTAAAAATATCACCGGTTTGAGCAAATGGTATTTTTCAGTTTTATCCAATTGTTGGCTATAGGCTTTGCTGCTGTAATACAGGGCGCGTTTGTAAAACGCAATTTCTTTTTCCACCTGCATTTCCACAATAAATTCGCGCCCTGAGCGGTCTTTGGCTTTAATGTCGAGCGTGGTTTCTTTTAAGCCTTCCAAGCGTGGCGGTTGATACGAGTTATTAATCTCGACATCGGCAATTGGATATTCCAGTTCTAATAATTCATTTAAGAATTCAATTAAAATGTTTTTATGCGCCTGATTACCGAAGATTTTTTTAAAAGCGATGTCGGTTTTGGGGTCAACGAATTTCATGGTTAGCCTTGTAAGGTTTTAAGCTGATCTTTGAGTTTTTTCGGCTTGCCCCAGACGTTGCACAAGGCGTTGCCGATGGTTAGTAACACTTGTTTATCAACGGCTGACCAATTTTCCGCCTGTTTAATCGCACGGGTTAAAGCTTGCCGCAATGTGCCGTTTGGGTCAGGATTTTTATCTTTGGCAAAAGCCTCTGTTAGCTCAAAAATAATCTGCTGTTCCGCGCTCATCATGGCTAATTGTGCGGTTCTAACCGCTTGCGCTTCAACTTGTAAGCGTTGTTTTTCAATGACCTCGGCTTCCTGTTGTGCTTTTAAGGCACGGCGTTTTTGCTCTTCGGCTAAAAATTGCGTCCGTTGTTCGCTTAAAGCCTGTAACTGTTGCTGCTTTTGATAATCTGCCGCCGCTTGGGATGTTAAAAATTGCGCAGTTTGGGTTAATTTTGTATTACCAATTTCGACCAAAACCCAACCAAAAGGTAATAAATCACGTTGTTGGTCTTTGTTATCGCCAGCGAGCCAAATTGTTGTTGTTTTCGACAAATATTTATCAGGATTGTTTTTTCCTGTCTTTTTGTCTTTACCCTGTGTAATTTTAATATGCCGCACACCGTTTAAAGTATTACTTTCCGCGCCACCATATTTACCAATTCTTAGTAAAAAAGCTTGATTTTGTTTTAAGGCATTGCCTAATTCACCTGCTAATAATTTTTTTAAACCATTAGCCCATTGATTATCCACATAATTAAGCTCAGGATGTTGAATTAAATCTAATTCTTTTAATAGATGTTGTAAGAAAAAATCATTACAAGTCTGGGCGATCTGTTTTATATTCCAACGGTAATTTAATTTTTCATCAGTTAAAAAATTGATATGAAAACTAAAACTACAATGACGATATGCTGGCAAACACTCCAGTAAGATAGGTATTCCATTATTTACTTTTGTTATAGCCCCTTCTTTTATTACTTTATTTTTCCTATTTGCTGCAAAACGGATTTCCAACCCATGCAACGCATCAGGATGTTGATAATTGGCATCACTGATTTTTAACAAGCGTAACGGATCATCAGTAATATCTCTATATTTCAATACATTTTCCTGCAATTGCCGGTTTGATGTTTTGGCTGGATGGTTTCCAGTCAATTTTTCTGGTAATGCTCTACCGTCATTTTCAGCATTCAACAAAGCGGTACGAATCGCGCCTTTTATTGAACTCCCTGCAAAATAAGGCGTATTGCTATAAGGATTAAAGGCATGGCGAGCAATTGCCAATTGATTATTGACCTTTTTACCACCGCTTTCATGTTGTGAGGTTTTGCCAATTCGTGAGAGATAAAATTTTTCCAACTCTTTCGAGACTGGCACGGTATGGGTAGCATAATTTTTTAACGGGTCTTTTTTCTTATAAATATCCCCTTGAATTTTTCTAATACTGTCTTCATCCGCTTCATTTGCTAATTTAACAAGATTATCTAGTTCGGTAGAATTTAAGCTTTTTAATAACGCTTCTTCACCAAAATGATGCAAAAATCCACCATCAATCACATAATTAGTCGGATAATAATCCTCCCCACAGCCAATATGCACAGGACTTAGGGTTGAAATACTGCACTGCACAGTTTCCATAAAAGGCTTATTCATTTTTCACTCCTAAAAGCACCGGCAATACTGGCGCGTAACCTTGATGAACCGTTTGTTCAATGGTTTTCGATAAGCCGGTTAAACCTTGTCCGGTAAAATGCTGTGGTGTCATTTTTTCAGGTGTTAAAACCGCAAACGGCGCGGCCATCAAGATTGGATTTTTAAACGGGCTGCCTTGGTGTACCGCCCTATCGCCATGCCGACCAAAGCGGCTAAACGTCTGATAATAACAGTTCTTAGAATTCCACTTTAAACCTTGTGGCGCACAGGCGGCTAAGGTTAGCCACGCATTGGCTTGAGCTTGTCCTTCGACTAGCTCAGGACGAATGGCATTATCTAAACTCACTGCAAATTTCCCTAGTCCACAGCTCGCCTCTTTACCATAACCGGTTTCACCGACCCACTGTAAAATATCCAATAAGTCATTGTTAGTAAAACAATTTTCATCTAAATCAACAAGCAAAGTCAGTTTAACGTTAGGGTGATACCAAAACGTTTGCCGTTGAAACGGCGCGAAGCCGTCGCCTGTTCCGGTTGTGCCACTAAGACGGTTTAAACTGTTGTGGTCTTGTGGTTCATCGCTGATTAAATAACGTGGCTTTTCATTTTTACTCTTGCATTTCCTTTTTTCATCATCAGAAAGAAAAGTGTTTACCATGTCTTCATCCGTTTTAGCTTCGCTTGCCCATTTTTTTAACGGCATGGCTAAAACCGATTCAGGAAACCACTTTGCCTTTTTTTGTTCTTTACGATTTTTAGCATCATCAGAATTAAATCCCAACAATTCCGCTGGCATTGCAGGACGGGCGAGAAATCCTTGTGGCAAAGCATCAGAAACCACCATAAACGGCTTATTTTCTGTGTAACCGGCTAATAATTCAGTCAATTTTGCTTCACCGTGTAAATGTAAAATTGCCCAGCAACATTGCCCAAACAAGGTATCGCCATGCAGCGGTGTGGCAAAGGCGGTTTTAGGAGTCAGGGTAAAAGTTAAGCGTTTCACTTAAACCACCTTGAATGGCTCAACCGCATCAAAACGGCTTTGCAAATCATCACCGTTCAATTGCAAATCAGTAAATTTGATTTTGCCATACCCGCGCGAGCCGCTACCGCCGATGCTGTCAAATTCCAGCAGTTTTAACCCCGCCAACACCGTATTCAAAAAATCCTCGTTCTGCCCATTTTTATCGGTTAAGACTTTGATATTCAACTTAAAATTAAAAAACACACCCGCAGGAACTCGTTCAATTTGACGAATACCGCCATTTACAGTAACACCAGTAATACGGTCAATCGTATTTTCCCATTTTCCTTCAGTATAAAGCGAATTTTCAGGGGTAATTTTTTCCCATTCCTCTTTATTCAAAGCACAATCCCAAAATGCCAAACGAGTTGCGCCAATTTCAGCGGCTTTTTTTTCATTTTTCGTATCACCCGCCATGCCAAACAATTTGATAATAGTTTCGGCTTGTGGTTTTTGTTGCTCTGACAACTTTTCTAAATCATCAATTGCAACAGGTTTTCCTTTAGTGATACCGACTAATCCCGCCCGCCATTCTAAAAGAGAACGCATTTTGCCTTTTAAACTTGAGCCGGGAATATAAGGCTGCCCTGTATGCGGATGTTTAATCACCGCATTATCAATGCCGCCGATATGCACTTCTTCATTACCCGCGCCAATATGCAAGCCGGTGAGTAATTCAATTTGACCGCTGATTTGTTGAATGTTTTTTAATTGCATGATGTTAAATCCTTAATTATTTCGGTTTATAAACTTTGTAAAAGCCCATAAACGCTTCAAAAAACAGTTTGAAGTTTGTAAATGTTGCCAGAGCTTTCTTTTTAGAATCCTCATTTTCAGGTTTATCCGGTGATTTTAATTGCCCTAAACAATGCCGAATTAAATCAACAAAATTTTTATCTACCAAAGGTTTATTTCCACCTCGCCCGTTAGCATAAGCGACTTTAGCATTAATCATTTTTATTAAGGGTAAATATTCAAAATATTGTTCTGGATTTTTAATTTTTTTATCCCACATTAATACCTCGTCGTAATATTTACGCAACTGTGAGGATTTATTTCCATCTTCATATTTAGAAATTCGATAAGCCATTTCATCGGCTATTTCATCAAATAAAAAGACTTCCTCACCTTTAATTTCTGTTTGAAGTTTTTTAAAATCAATTAATGTTTTCAATTGGTCAAAAGAAATAAATCCTAGATTTTTATTAACACTAACTCTATTTTCATTTTCTTTTGATGAGTTCTGATGAGCCATAATAATTCCTTAAGCTTGTTTGCGGTGGGTGTAAAGATGGGCGTGTAAGGTAATTTGATAACCGTGTTTTAATTCTTGAATGCCTTTTATGCCTATATCGTGGGTTAATTCTGCACAAGCACGTTTTTTAGCGTCTTTTTCTAAACCTTTTTTATTCGCAATGGCGCGATAAGTGCGGTAATACAATTGTGACCGCCACAGCGCGTTTTCAGGTTTAGTGTTATCGGCTGCCATGTTGGTTAAACGCAGTAAACTATAAATATAAGCTGTTGATAATTCATAACTTTCTCGTAAAGTTTCTAAGCGGTCATAACGGTCTGTGGTTAAGATTTCAAATTCTTGCCAACTGACGGTTTGTTTAAAACACGTTACGGCATTTTTACCTTCGTATTTTTTTGATTGCTCTAAGGCTTCTTCGGCAATTTTCGCTAATTGGTAAATCGGAATTTTCGGTTTCATGACCGTTAACCCCGCCGAAAAATGAATCTGCTCATTCACCACATAACGACTAAATTCTTTTCTTAATTCATTAGCCAAATCCATTAATTGATGCCAAGAGCCTAATAAAAAGAAATCATCGCCACCGGCAAACACGATATAAGTATTTTTGTATTTGCTTTGGCACAAATAAGGCAAATACACCGCAAAGAAGTTATTCACTTGTCGCGATAACGCCGCCATTTTTGCAAAGCTTTGTTTCTCCAAACCATTTTGAAAAATTGCCCCTAAATTATCAATATCGCCTTTTAAAACGGCTAAGGCTTTAATCCCATACCAATGACCGTCATTTTCAAGATTGACATCCTCTAAAGCTAAATGATTCAGCAATTTAGGTGCATTAATTTCTACCTCGTCTAAATCCTCATCATTTAAAAACTTCAGGTATTTTTCATCGTGATATTCATCTTCGGCTTTAAAATACGGCACATAACCGCTGATATTACGGCGGGCATAACCATTCCATAAGGCAAAGGTTTTACTACTGGCTGGACTAAAATCAAATAAGCGGCGAATATTGCCGCTTTTAACGTCTTCACTAAATTTACCGCGCAAACCTTCCGCTTCGACAAAATGCACCGTGTAATTAAATAATGGAATTTTTAACGCATTTAGCCCATTAATTGTATGCTTGCTGATAATTAACCGCTGTTGCCGAATTAACCAACTACCAATATTAATTTGGTCTTGGGCTAATTGGCTGATGTTATCTTTATTAACGGCGGGAGCTTTATCATTTAGCTGACAAACTCCGAATTCATTGTTAAAACTGTCTAAATAATTAGCGAATACTGCCGCTGCTGGTTTATCACCACACAAATCAAAATGCTGATATTTACTGCGTTCTAATTTTGCGTGTAATTTTTTCATTAACGCATCGAAATTTAGAAAATCATCACAACTTGCCGCGTGCCACGCTAAACCTAATCCCGATTGCCCATAGCTTTGTGTTAAAAACCAAGCGTTAAAGGTTTGTTGCAATTTTTTTAATTCAGATTTCGCCTCATCCGTATTTGGCGCAACAATTAAAAATTTGCCAGCGGCGTTAATGATTTGACTGGTTGCAGGTAGTTCTAACGCTTCTAAGACCGCTAACGCCGCACATTCGGTAATCAGTGACACATAAAACGAGCGACCGCGTAACAGTTTCGCGGCTTTTTTGGTGCTATCGCCGCCGTGTGCAAAAATGAAGTTTTGAATGCCGAAAAAATCCGCCTGAATCAATAAAAATTTCTGCGCGGTTTTGTCGCTTAATGCTGAATCGGCGTGCGTTTGCTGATAACGCCATAAAGCTGTCGCAATCGCGGTGGTGGTTTTGGCATGGTCATACAACGAAACCCCTGCGGCAGTTGTTGCGGGAATATTATGCGTATAAGTTTGCAGGCAGCTATCAAAATGGTCTAACCACAGCGGTAAATTTTGTTGATGTGAGGTTGGAATTTGCGCTAAAGCGGTTTCAAACTGTTGCCATAATTGCGTGTAGTTTTCTCGATAGGCTGTTGTTTTAATAGGAAAAATCGAATCAGGCGTTAACGGCGTGAGCGGATAACAATAGGTTTCTTTCGCTTCAGGTCTCTTTTTATTTTCATCGAGATGGATTTGCGCAAACAGGGTGAAATGTTGGGCATTGCTGTTTTTGTCAGCATTCTCTAAACCTGTGGCTAATTGATGGGCTATTTTTAACAGCGCGTCATCAAGTTTCATCGCCTTACTGGATAAAAAAGCCGGTATTTCTGCGTTTGCGCGTGCTGCAAACGTGCCTATCGCTTGTAATAAGCCGCTTAGGGCAATTTGGCAAGAATGTTGTAAAAGGTGCGGGTGGTTCATGCAAACTCCTTGGGCTGTGGTTTGTTAGGGAAAACTATAGCAGAGCGGGTAGAACGTTTGCCACTGTCGCATAAAAAATAACTTGACCTGTGCCGATGACTTGGGGCATTGTGTGTTTGCCATTCAAACGCGCCCTGTTTAGAAGGGATTAAGACTTTTACTTCCTTAAATTTTATTTAAAAAACTTTTCTGTTTGAATGGCTTCCCTGTTTAGAAATCCCCCCTAACCCCCCTTTTTAAAGGGGGGAAGCCGCAGGCGGGGGGATTTGCTTGCCCTGTTTAGAAGGGATTGAGACTTTTGACATCCGGTCAGGGTAAAAAAAATAGAAGTTTGAATGAATGCCCTGTTTAGAAGGGATTAAGACTCAATCAACTCGCCGCATTGCGCTTGGTTTGTATTTGAAACACTTCCCTGTTTAGAAGGGATTAAAAACAAAAGCCCGTTAGTTTTGAGCTGACGGGCTTTTTTTATGTCTGAAAATGCGAAATGCTCTATAATGCGCCTATCCAATCTTCCCATGAGATAAGCCCATGAAAACAGTGAATGTCAGCAGTTTAAAAAACAATCCAAGTGCGGCGTTGCGGATGGCGCATAACGATTTAGTGTTGGTCATGAACCGAAATGAACCCGATGCCTTAATGGTGGGGCTTAAATCATCCAACATCATCAATATGCCGGGGGTACGTTTGGCGTTAGCAACCGCATTACTCAAAGAGGGCGCATTGTCCTTAGCCCGTTCTGCAAAACTGGCAAATTTACCTTTGGCGGAGTTCATCAGCCATATTTCGCGTTTGGGGATTCCTGTGATTAATCAAACGGCAGAAGAAGTGCTGGAAGATAGGGACACTTTAGAGCAATGGTTAAAACAGGCTTAAGCTGACATGGCGCGGATTGTGGTGATTGATGCCAGTCCTTTAATTGGCTTGGCAATCGTGGACGGCTTAAAATGGTTGCCGCCGTTGTTTGGCACGGTTTTTTTGCCCGAATCGGTAAAACAGGAAGTGTTGCCGGAAAAAGAAGTTCCGGGCAAACAAGCCATTGCACAGGCAATCGCCGCAAGTTGGCTGCAAATTTGGCCTGAGCCGATAGAGCCGTTATTAGAAATTGATTTGGATGCGGGCGAAACCGATTGCATTAATTTGGGGTTAAGTCGTGCCAATGAAGTGTTGCTGATTATGGATGAACGCACAGGTCGCGCGGTGGCGAAAGAAAAGGGTTTGTTTGTGACTGGTACGGCAGCCATTATCGGTCAGGCGAAAAGGCAGGGACTGATTTCTTCCGCACGGGCGGTGTTTGAAAAGTTACACGATTCTGATTTTCGTATTTCCACCGCCGTTATCAATCAGATATTAGCAAGCGTGAATGAATAAGCAATATGCTTGATTGAATTTATAGCTTTAAGTCATTCAAACCCGCCCTGTTTAGAAGGGATTTTTCTCCCATTTTTAGAAGGAGTTGTGTAATGAAGAAAATATGGTTAATAATCTTCCTGGTATCCCTATTAGGAGGATTGGTTACCAGCTGTGGCACAGTTACAGTAGGTAAAGAACCTAATTGTCCACACGTTGGCATGGTCTGCTAAAAATATTCCCTGTTTAGAAGGGATTAAGACGATTAGCATCCGTGCTGTTGAGGAACGACTGGTTTGAATGGCTTCCCTGTTTAGAAGGGATAAATCCCCCCTTTTTAAAGGGGGGAAGCCGCAGGCGGGGGGATTTGCTTGCCCTGTTTAGAAGAGATTAAGACATGATGAAAAAGTTATTATTAGTAATCCTACTGGCAGTGCTGGTAGTAGGATGTGGGCGGGGACGACTCAAGGAAGGCGTTGAACCTCCAAAAAATGATACAACTACTCAAAAAGAGTAATGTTTGAATGGCTTCCCTGTTTAAATCCCCCTAACCCCCTTTAAAAAAAGGGGGAAGCCGCAGGCGGGGGGATTTGCGTTCCCTGTTTAGAAGGGATTAAGACCCCTAAAGGGGGAGGTGTATGATGAAAAACTTAATAGCAATCATCCTGCTGGCAATAATGCTAGCAGGATGTAAAGGGGGCATTGTGGTCGAAACTGACCACAATGCCTCCTCTCATGGCTCAGGAGAACACTAATCCCCTGAGCCAATGTTTAAATGGCTTCCCTGTTTAGAAGGGATTAAGACGAAGGAGGTGTATGATGAAAAAGCACATATGGGTAATTCTGCTGATATTATTACTAACAGGATGTTCTCAAATGCCCACCTCATCAAAGCCAGAGAAATCTGGAAATGGTGATGAGATAGAGAACGGGATTCGTCCTAACACTTAAAACGAAAAATGAGTTTTTTAGTATTGCCACCAACAGATAAAGACACTTGTCTTAAAGCCTCCTGAATGGCTACAGAATATGGTTTGAATGAATGCGTTGTTTAGAAGGAATTAAGACTATGATGAAAAAGTTAAGAATAGTACTCCTAATAATAGGAGTACTAAACCTCCTTGGCTGTGGTACAGTCAAAGAGGTAAGGGACTCAACAATCTGCCCAGTTGGGCGGATCGTGTGTCAAATTCAACCACCTAGTCCCGTGGGCTAGGCGGTTTGAATGGCTTCCCTGTTTAAATCCCCCTAACCCCCTTTAAAAAAAGGGGGAAGCCGCAGGCGGGGGGATTTAGATTTTTAAAGCATAAAAAAACGGCCTCGAAAGACCGTTTCTTTTTAACGCCGTAAACTTAGCCTTTCATTACATCGCAACCGCATTTTTTTGCGCTTTACGTTTGCCTAAACCAACTAAGCCAACCATTGCAGAACCAAACAACCACAGTGCAGATGGAATTGGAGTAGCCATCATTTTTCCACTGTATTTGTTATTAGAGTCCTCAAATACAGCAACTATATCTTGGTTACTGGTTTTTCCAAGTGGATTGTTGCTGTCAATTTTTCCAGAATGTGGATCAATCCATACAACACTATTAACGCGGGCGGTATTGTTACCTAATACAGCCATATAGCCATCATACGCTGTTTTGATTGCACCAGTATCCAACAGTTCAAACTTATTCTCATAAATTTGTTTCCAAATTGCTGCTTGGAGTCCAGATTGTTGGTTTAAAGTTGTCGCGGTACTGGCTTGATTTGTCATCAGCCAAGCAACTTTTCCAGCATTGTTGATTTCGCCTCTATCTGAGATAACCCCATCAAAAGAAGCGTCTGCTGTGTACGCTTTATTACGACTAACAGGATGAAATAAGTCTATACAGTAAGCAAAAGACAATTTTAAGCCATCCAAAGTCGCGCCTTTAGTAACACCAGCAGAACCTGAAAAACTGCCAAAATTACCCGCTCTATCAGTTACAGTTTTCCATGAACCGTCAGCATTTTGAAACTTGACCTTCATGTTACTACCGATATTACTACCCATATTAAAACTTAGACTATTGACTGGAGCAGCCACAGCCACTCCATCCATCACACACATTGCTAACCCAATGGCAGGAATAATATGTTTTGCTTTCATTTTACTTCTCCTTCATAAAAGTGCAATTGAACCCTGAAATCTCTTTTTCATTTTTTTCATCACCTTGATTCAACGACATAATTTAAAATTTTAGAAGATTTGATTGTAAGCTTTTAGGACTTAAATATCTACAAAAATTAATTGACAAAAAGCAGTAAGTAGTGATTCTAAAGTTATCAGGCATTAAAACTCCTTTAAAAAAGGAACTCCCTCGTTTGTTATAAATCCGTGTGATACAAAATCCCCACACTAATATCATCGCCACTGCCTTTGTGAGATGCCTCTTCTAACCAATCGGGCAATTGCTCTTTCACCCACAACAAGCCTTCACTTTTAATCAAGGCAACAATATCTAAAACGGTTTGCTCAAAATCAGCATTACTGGAATAGGCATTGCTGTAGCCATCGGTGGATAACAGAATACAACGCGGTAACTGCTCGTTGAGTAAGGGATGAAAACAACAGCGAAAATCAAACCACGGGGTTTTGCCGCACAGCGACGTGGTTTCATTGCCTAATAAGCGACTATCTGCCGCCATCGGACGATGAATGTGTTGATTTTCTTCCACCACCACAATATCGCCATCACCTAATTGCCAATACAAAATACACTCAGGTAGCAACATCGCGACTAATAAAGTTGCGCCAAAATATCGGTATTTGTGTTCGTTATTTAAGTCGGGTTGCCGTAAACAATATTCATCGACTTTCTCGCGCCAACTGCGCACAATCGCTTTGGGAATATCATTTTCAGCCAAGCGTTTAATTTGTGTCAGGGAAAAGTCCGCCGGGTTTTTAAAGGTTTCCTTCAGCACTGTAATCGCCGCTTTCACCGCAAATTTTGCGCCAAAATCGCTGTGGGTGTATTTTTCGCCGCCGTGACCATCCGCCACTGCCATAATCAGCGGCAATCCTGATGCGGCTTGATAATGGCGCAACGCATCTTGATTGGGTTTGTGATGTTGCAAATGCGTTGCCCCCAGCACACTGCTGCTAATCACTTGCCAACTGGCTACCATACATCCGCCGCATCGGTAATCGTGACAACAGGCATCGGTGGAATGGGAACATTTGCCACGTTTTGCAATTTTGCTTGACTGGCAGGCGCTGAGGCAGATTTTAAAACGGCGGTAGAAACCCAACGAATATAACGGACGAGCTGCTCGGCATTATTAGCTTGCAGCGGTTTTAAATCAGGATGATTAATAAATTTTTGCAACACATCGTGGTCTGCATCATCGCCAATCGCGATTCCAATTCGCACGGCTTTTTTTCCCCACGGTAACGCCATTAACTGCGCCAGACCTGCTTCAAAATCATCGGTCGGTTGTCCATCAGAAATCAACACCAACACAGGCGGCAAGGCACGGTCACTCATCGGTGGCATTTTTAACTGCTCTGCCACTAGCGACATGGCGCGTCCCATGTCGGTTAAACCATCAGCATCTAAATCTTCCCATTTAAAATCAGCCACGGGCGTTGGCTGTTCAAGATGCCACTGTGCCGCATCAGAAAATTTCACCGCTCGCACCAACACATTGGCATAGGGATTTTCTTGTGCAACCCCTTGCATAGCGGGAATTGCTTCACGAATCGCATGATTTAACGATTGAATTTTATCGCCTGCCATTGAGCCTGAGCAGTCGGTAATCCAAATAAAATGCAAAGGACGAGTTGCTAATGCACCGCCTGGTCGTCTTTTTTCAATGATTTTTTCAGTTTTGCTCATTGTTACTCCATGATGTTTATTTTCTGGGTAAAAGAGGGGGGTTGAAATCAGTAAGATTAACTCAAAAATAAATCCCCCTAGCCCCCTTTAAAAACGGGGAAAAGCCCTCCTTTGGTAAAGGAGGGTTGGGTGGATTTTGCCCCTTAAACAGTGAGGATAAAATCACTGGCGGCAACAGTTTGTCCTACCAACGTCACCACCGCCACCGCAGGACTTGTCCCTGTGCCATCACTGTCATAAAAAAGCGTTGCCTTGCTGGGGTCAAAAATCAATCTATCAGTTGCTGCCGTTGCCACGCCACCCGCGATGCTAACAAAATCGGTCGCGACTGAAAAGCCTGTTCCTGCGCTGGAAGTTATGCCAGTAAACTCGCTCAGTTTTAATACCAGTTTGTCCGTACCCGATTGAAAGTCGCTGATGCTATCGCCTGAGCCGTTAACCAGTGTGGCAGTGAGGCTAAATTTATCGGCACCTGCTCCGCCTGACAAACTGTCTATCCCTAAACCACCCGATAAGTTGTCATTGCCACTGCCACCGATTAAGGTATCCGCGCTGTTTGTTCCTACGACAGACAGTTTACCTGTAAAAGAGGTGGCATCGACTTTTACACCCGTCGTCGCGGCGGTGATTTTAGTGAGGGTTAAATCCGTATCGCCGGTTACTTTTACAACTGAATTATCCACTACCGATAACGCCGTTACACTATTGATACCGCCTGCTTTGCTACTGACTCCTGTTGAGGTGAGAGCAATTTGGTTGGCAACCGTCAAGGTCAACGCTGAAATAGTGGCACTCGCGCCTGAACTGTTATCCAAAGCAATTGTACTGCTTAATTGCCCCGTTTGAGTGGCAAGCGCAATGCTATCATGGTTTTGGCTGTTATCAATGAAGACACTGTTGCTTGCGCCCACGCCTGTGAGTGTGGCATTGGTCGTTGTTGCGGCGATGCCTATATTTTTTACATTCGTCAATACCGTCGC
>Ga0316610_1000144_pt1 | contig 19636 bp, 22 predicted proteins | sample MIS2017111B_MG_FD_207677 | JGI IMG/M metagenome (GOLD analysis project Ga0316610, IMG submission 207677) | Microbial mat bacterial communities from Middle Island sinkhole, Lake Huron, Michigan, United States - MIS.2017.111B | ecosystem: Environmental > Aquatic > Freshwater > Lake > Sediment... | reverse complement strand
CCATCTAGTAATGTAGCTGCTACATCTCCAGATGGTATTACATGGAGTCGGAGAGCAATGCCTGTTAATACTTATTGGAATTCTGTTACTTATGGTAATGGAGTATTTGTAGCTGTAGCTTATGACACCACTATAGCAGCCACTAGTCCTGATGGTATTACATGGACTCAGAGGACATTGCCTGTTAGTGCTAGTTGGTGGAGTGTTTGTTATGGTAATGGGGTATTTGTAGCATTAGCTCAGGATAATACTAATAAAGCAGCTACATCTCCAGATGGCATTACATGGACTCAGAGAGCAATGCCTGTTAGTGCTAATTGGTATTCTGTTTGTTATGGTAATGGGGTATTTGTAGCTGTAGCTTATGGCACCACTATAGCAGCCACTAGTCCTGATGGTATTACATGGACTCAGAGGACATTGCCTGTTAGTGGTTATTGGCATACTGTTTGTTATGGTAATGGGGTATTTGTAACATTAGCTGGTGGACCTAGTGCTGCTGCTACATCACCTGATGGAGTTACATGGACTCATGGAGCAATGCCTACCGGTGATTGGCATTCTGTATGTTATGGTAATGGTACTTTTGTAACTGTATCTTATGGTGGCGCTATAGCAGCTACATCTTTTGATTATGTAGGCTCACCTACGTATACTCCAGGTCTATATTTTAGAGTAGCTTAAGGAATATAATAATGAGTACTTTAAATCAATTTTTAAATGAAGATAGAAAAACACAGGTTAATGAAGGTAAATTCATTTTGAGTAGTAACTCTGTAGTTACTATGAATGATGAAGTATATCTCAGAACTGGCGTTACTAGTAATTCTACTACTTATCCATTAGCTGTTGGAAATGGAAATGTTACTTGGACACAGAGGACATTACCTGTTAGCGCTAGTTGGTATTCTGTTACTTACGGTAATGGTGTATTTGTGGCTGTAGCGGGTAATGATAGTACTAATATTGCAGCTACATCTCCGGATGGCATTACATGGACTCAGAGGACATTACCTGCTAGTACTACTTGGTCTTCTGTTTGCTATGGTAATGGGGTGTTTGTAGCTATAAGTGGAACTACAGCAGCAGCTACTAGTCCTGATGGTATCACATGGACTCAGAGGACATTACCTAGTGCTGGTGGGGCTTCTGTTTGTTATGGTAATGGTGTATTTGTTGCTGTGTGTATGGGGACAGCTAAAGCAGCTACTAGTCCCGATGGCATTACATGGACTCAGAGAACGTTGCCTGTTAGTGCTAATTGGTGGAGTGTTTGTTATGGTAATGGTAGATTTGTGACTGTAGCTACTAGTGGTGGCACTATTGCAGCTACATCTCCTGATGGTATTACTTGGACTCAGAGGACATTACCTAGCGGTGATTGGCATGGTGTTACTTATGGTAATGATGTGTTTGTAGCTGTAGCTGGTGGTAATAGTAATATAGCAGCTACATCTCCAGATGGTATCACTTGGACTACTAGAACATTACCTATTAGTACTGATTGGCGGTCTATTTGTTATGGTAATGGAGTGTTTGTAGCTGTAGCTTATGGCACCACTATAGCAGCTACTAGTCCTGATGGCATTACATGGATTTGGAGGACATTGCCTGTTAGTTCTTATTGGTGGAGTGTTTGTTATAGTAATGGGGTATTTGTAGCAATAGGACATAATACCAAAGCAGCTTCTGGAGTACAGATAGTAGGCACTACTACCTATACAGAAAATCTCTATTTCAGAGTAGCCTAGGTTATTGAACACAAAGCCATGATATGTAACGGCTTTGTGTTCAATTAGGAATTTTTTATGACTAAAACTAAATTAAATGTTAATCAGTTATCAACACAATCTAATAATGATTTAGCTACTGATTCAGAAGTAGCTTCGGTAATTATTGCGCATAAAGCAGAAGTAGACCCGCACCCACAATACAACAATGCAGGTGGAACATATATACCTACTAGTGATAAAGGTATAGTGAATGGCGTAGCTACATTAGATCAAAACAGTAAAGTAGTATCATCTCAGTTACCTAATTATATAAATGCTTTTTATAAATATACTAATTTATCTGCATTTCCGACTGTAGGTGAAAGCGATAAATACTACATTGCTTTAGATAATAATACTCATTATTGTTGGATAAATAACACGTATGCATTAGTTACGTTTGGTTGGCGAGATAAAGAAGGTAGCGTGACACCTCGAGGTACGGGCGTATATGCGCCTACATCAAAATCATTTGCTAGTGCATACATTACCGAATATGCATATGGTGCAGGGGATCGATGTGAATTGAGATTCCATATACCGCACGACTATGTGCCCAATACAGATGTATTTGTACATGTACATTGGTCACATACTGGCACAGCTATAGCAAATGAATTACAAATAGATATTCATTCAACATATGCAAAAGGTCATCAACAAGCACCATTTCATTCAGAAGTAATTACTACTATTAGCGTAACCAATCTGAACATAACAAATACGCCTAAGTTATTTCATCGCGTAGATGAAGTACAGTTATCATCTAAAGGTGGATCAGCTAATTTATTAGATACTGATAAAATAGAAACAGATGGTTTTATATTAGCTACATTTGAAACGATAATTATACCTAGCATAACTGGTAGCGCATACGTCAATGAGCCGTATATAATTGGTATGGATTTACATTATCAAAGCTCGGGTATGAATACTAAAAATAAATCACCTAACTTTTACATTTAAGAGATTAAAATGGCTCACACGTATAGAGAAATTATTAAGTTACGATATCCTGATAAAAAACCAAGAAAATTTATAGACGACACATATGAAGGTATTATTTGGAATTCATTAGACACTACGCCTAATCCAAGTAAAGCTGAATTAGATGCTATTATTGTAGCTACTGCCGAATTATCTCCAATTGTAGATAAAAATATAAATGATGCAATTTTAATACATAAGCAAGAATTAGTACCACATTACCAATATGTAAATAATTCAATTGTTAGAATTATACCTATACCAAAGATGTCCGGTACATCTTTAATGACTTATGATAATAACATACCCACGATTAATGAAGGTACACAAATAGCCACGACGATCATATCTCCTTCTACGAATAGAAGCGTTTTATCTGTAGAGGGTAATTTACAGTTAGACGGTAATCCAGGTAATAGAAATTTCACATTAGCATTATTTAAAGACACTTTATGTATAGGCGCAATATGTGTTAATTTTATAAGTACTGGCAGACCACAGACTTTGCCATTTTGTTTTTATGATAATGAATTATGCTCTAGTTTTGGTAATGATCCGGTAGTATATTCACTCAGGATAGGAATTAGCTCATCTGGTACTTGGTATTTAAATTCTACAAAAAAAGCTAGTATGGGAAATGTATTGGAAAATAATTGTGCGATATTTAAGGAGTATGTATAATGACTTATATTGAGGCCATTAGTTTAGGTTTTCCTGACGTCCAGTGTCATGCTTTAGGTGACTTATATGAGGACATAATTCATGATGCCGGTTCGCCGATTCCAGATAAAATAACTTTAGAGCAATGGATGGTTTCTAATCCTAACTTATATTCCGATTATAAAATTACGGTATTAGCATTCAGAAATAGATTTACAAAAACAGAAAAGATTACAATGGATCTAGCATCTATTGACAATGTTAATGCTACTATGCAACAGAGACAATTAGCAGCTGCTATTAGAGTAGATATTAAAGATAGTGACAATGCTACATATATTGATTTACAAAGACCGGAAACTAGAGCAGGTGTAAATGCTTTAGAAACATACGGTATAATAAGTACAGGTAGATCTGCGATTATTTTAGATACGCCAATTACACCAATCGAAAGGTATTATGGATGAAGATATTATCTTACTTAAAAGAAAAAATAGTATTGGCTATGGGCAAGATAGAGTGGAAAACCAATAAAGTAATTCCAGATACCGAACTAATAAAAATACATAATTTATTAGAGAATAATTATTGTATTATATTAACTAGGAGATCTAACCATTTGTCTACTTTTTTCGTTGGTTTAGCTGATTTCTTATTAACATGTAGATGGGGTTATTGGCCTCATGCGTTAATGAATTTAGAAGACGAGCTAAAATCAGTAGATGATTTTAGATTAGTTGAAGCTACTGGAATTGGTGTACACTATACTCCTTTCGAGAAAGTATTTAACGTTCAGTCTGTTGCGCTATTAAAACCAAAAACATTAGATTTAGAAAAATGGACCAGTTTAGTAGACGTAGTTAAGTTACAGATAGGTAAACCATACGACACAATGTTTAATATCAAGGATTCGTCTAAACTTAGTTGTATCGAATTAGTTAGATTTGTCTTACAACATGAACCAAATTACGGTGAAAATTTTAAAAATTTTGAAAAGTTAATTAATAAATACAAAAATATTTCTCCACAAATGTTATTTAATTGTGGTGATTTTGATGTGGTGTATATGTTAAAAATGTAATTGTAAATTAAAAGGAAAAAATACATGGTGTTGTTCAAATCAGATTTTCTTAATTATCCAAATTCGATAATAGATACAGATACAACAAATAAAAGTTTTGTTAGATTAGCTAGTTTATATAAAGCCATGAATATAGAAAATCATGGCTTTATATTACAATTGTTAAATCCAAAACTACAGGGAATTGATCCGTATTCTAAAAAATTAACTATACAAGAGATGGCGATGATAGCTATCGAATGTAAACAAAATTTTTTTTACTTTGTTAGAGAAGTAGCCAGAGCTCCAGCTAGTGCAGGTAATGAACCTGCAATGGTAGAAGCAAATAGAGGCAACATTGCTTTATGGTGGAGTTTTTTTAATCATATAACTTTTACATTAATCCAACCAAGGCAAACAGGTAAGTCTTTTTCTACCGATTTGTTGATGACGGCTCTAATGAATTTTATGTGTACAAACACACAAATTAATTTATTAACAAAAGACGATACACTGAGAACAGATAATATAAATAGATTAAAAAACATTTATGATGAATTACCTGGGTATTTAAATTTCAAAACTAGAGAGGATTCAAATAATACAGAAGCTCTCACTATCAGACGATTTGGAAATAGTTATCTTACACATGTTCCACAAGCTTCACCTAAGAGAGCTTATAACATTGGTAGAGGTTTAACTACACCAATTGTACATATAGACGAATCACCATTTCAACCTAATATTAGCATTTCTATGGGTGCAATGTTAGCGGCTATGGGTGCTGCGTGTGATAGAGCTGAAGAATTAGATGAACCATACGGGGTAATTTTAACTACTACTGCTGGTAAAAAAGATTCTCAAGAAGGTAAATACATATATAACTTTACACAGGAATCAGCCTTATGGACAGAGAAGTTTTTTGATGCTAAAGATAAAGATGATCTTAGGCATATGGTTTGTTCTAACTCCAGAAAAGGAGCTTATCGTGTCTATGGTAATTTTTCATATAAACAATTAGGAAAAACAGATGACTGGCTAAAGAAACAACTCGATAGATCTAATCAATCACCAGATGATGCTAATAGAGATTACTTTGGAATCTGGACCAGTGGTACAATTACATCACCATTACCCACTAGTGTATTAGAAAAATTAACTGAATCAATTGTGACTGAACAGTATCAACAAATTAATCCAATTGGCGGGTATATACTACGATGGTATATTCCTAAAGAGCAAATTGAAACATACATGGCTACTAGAAAAACAATCATTGGTGTAGATACTAGTGATGCTAGTGGCGGTGACGATATTTCATTCGTGATGATAGATGTCGAGACAGGTGGATTAGTTAGCATAGGTACTTTTAATGAAACTAATTTAATCACATACGCACAATGGTTAGTTTACATATTAGAGAAATACGTAAATAGTACCATGATTATCGAGAGACGATCTTCTGGTTCTACTATTATAGATTACTTATTAATGTTTCTACCACAGAGAGGAATAGACCCATTTAAGAGATTATTTAATTGGGTAACAAATGATCCATTAGAACAACGAAGTATTTATGAAGAAGCAAATTTAAGTCTTCGGAAAAGAAGAGAAGACGTATACGTTAGAGCTAAAAAATATTTTGGATTTGCTACTAGTGCTAATGGACAAACTAGTAGATCAGAATTATATTCAGTGACATTACAAAATGCTGCTAGACGGTGTGCTGATAAAATTTATGACAGAAGTCTGACTGAACAGATTACTGGATTAGTAATTAGAAACGGTAGAGTGGACCATGACATAGATGGACACGATGACCTTGTAATAGCATATTTATTATGTAATTGGTTGTTAACTATGGGAAAGAATCTTAGTTTCTATGGTATTGATTCTAAACAAATTCTAATGGAGCATAGAGTAAAAACAGAAGTGCCAGCTAGTCAAGCTTACTTTACATATGAACAAGATAGTATACGAAAAAGGATTGAAGAATTATACAATAATCTATCGAATGAAACAGATGAATTTATATCTGAAAAAATTGAAAGAGAATTAAGACATTTAGATTCAAAGATAGTCTTAGCAGATGGAGAATATTATTCTGTAGATGCAATTATTAACGAGGCTAGGGAATCTAAGAAAAAAAGACACAATAATATAAAAGGTAGCGGACAAAATTATTATGAAAAAATAGGATACAGATACGATAATGGCATCAATGTAAATGGATTAAGCAGTGAACCATTAGCTGGTAAGAAATATTGGTAGATAGCATAATACCCACTACGTTTTAGTAGTGGGTATTATGATTTTAGAATTATAAATAAAATTGTGTATTAGATAGCTTTAGAATACCAAGGTATCCCTTTAGATGGATTACCTGCTATAGCCCACTGATATGGTTTAGTAATAGTTGTTCCTTGACCTATATTTATTGTAGCTGTATTGTATACATTTACATTACCAGTGCCTGACATCATACCTGCGCCTGTAAAATTACCATTTAAAAGCGGATCGGATTCTTGTGTACTGCTTGGAAATGTCGCATACATATATATTACAGTATCAATACTTATATTATGGCAAGTTGCATTAACCCATAATTGGTCGGGTAAAACAACCATACCAGTATCTGCATTATACGTACCAGATAAACCAATATTAGTAATGTATGATGTAGGAGCTGGAGTCGGTGTAGGTGTTGGAGATGGTGTGGGTTCTGGAGTCGGAGATGGAGTAGGTGTAGGTGTTGGAGATGGTGTGGGTTCTGGAGTCGGAGATGGAGTAGGTGTAGGAGTTGGTGTAGGAGTTGGTGTAGGTGTAGGAGTTGGTGTTAGTTTAGAATTATCGTAATTACTCTCTTTAATATAAATAAAGCCACTATGAGCTTCTAGTCCTAAAGGATCCCATTCAATAACATTATTTGCATTTGCATCAACAGAAAATAATATATTTTGAGCTAATCCATTTGAATTTAATATGCTTATTGTAAACGTTCCAGTATTATTCATTATTGTACAATTACCGCTAACATTATCTACATTAGATGCAGATATTAGATCAAAGTATGTACTACCTGTTTGAGTAATATCGTGTATATTCCAATTAACAATTGTACCATCAACAGTATTACTAGTATTAATAGTAAAAGTTATTGTTGTGCCTGGTGGTGCTATATCAAATACAGTATAACCAGGACCAGTACTATAGCTAATTAAATTTGATTTATCAAAAAGTACATTGCCTACAAATCGCGGTAATTCTAGAGTAGAAGTCGGTACAACATATACCCTAATACGTTTATCACACATAAGAGTGCCATCAATATAATTATATACTCTATTACCGCCTACATAATAATACACTATTTGATCAAAATAACCTAATGCTATTGAATTAAAAAATGTATTATGAAAATTACTATCAACAATTACATCAAATGCACCAATATTATTATTAATAGTAACTAGACCAACATAATTAGTATCAGCTATACCCCAAGTTAATTCAGTACCATTTGGAATATTTAATGTATGTACATCAATTGTAACTAATACACCACCAGTACCACTAGTATTGGGTGCATTATTTGAAATTAAACTAGTTATTATAGGTGTGTTAGATGGGCTTGGCGTAGGAGTTGGAGTAGGCGTAGGAGTAGGTGCTACTGTTAAAATATTATAATATAACTCAAATTCAGCTCTTTCCAATCCCAAACTAAATGCTGTATTATCCTCATAAGTACCGGAACCCCAAACTTTTACACAAAAAAAACAAACTGGGTCATTGTTAGATAAATGAGTAACTGTTATGTTTATTCCACCTTGATTACCAATAATTACACTATCTTGATTCTCTATAGTAAATGCTATTGGTTGAGCACTGGATTGATGGAATTTATCCATATTTGAAGAAGATAGAACCCATTGTAAATATGAATTATCTGGAACATTTTCTGTATATATTGTTACTGTAAGTTGTTTTGGTAGATTTAAATCTAAATCTATTCTATCGTGAACACTACAATATATTTCAGTAATTTTTGGTACTGATGATGAATCTGTATTATCTTCAATGTACTTTCCAATAGAACCATCTAAGAATATTAAAGCATCTTTAATTGCTACTAAATCATCTTGACGATCACCTGTAGATGTAGTATCCGGAATTGGAAATCCTAAATTTGGAGAAAGAGTGGTTGGCATATTTATTCCTTAGAGTAATGAGATCGGCAAAATGCCCGTAAATTTATGTATAGCATAAATCCCGTTCTTACAGAAGCTATCACCGATTCATTTTTAGTTTTGGTAGCATTATTTACTATTTGCTCACTTAAATCTCTAATTCTCATTAACTTCTCATCAGTGGATCTAGAACTCATATACGACCCTCTGAGTTTAGTAATAAAAGTAACTAAGTCGCCTTTTGATCTAAGTAATTCTTTATGTTCTGATAAGTAATCAAAAGAATATTCCATGATTAAATCTGTGGCTTCTTCTACAATATTATTATCTAAATGTCGATAATTAGTGCTGCACCATTCTAATGTTTGCACTAATAGTTTTGGAGGCATAGTCAACATTGCATTTGCTACTACGTCTACTAATTCCTGTCTAATAAAAGAATTCTTATCAGGAATTATGCTTCGTATATATCTAGTATAAATTCCAATGTTTTTTGTTTTGTCTTTTAAAACAATTTCGCCATCAGTTTCCACTAATGCTTTATTACTAGATATTCTAGTACCTTGTTCAGATACTTTCATGTGTAGTGCCATGATATTCTTGAGCATATCTTTTACTCTACCCTGAACATCGTTCAACATTTGCACTACTCTATAGTCATCATCTAGCTTCTTAATTGTGGTAGCCCATATAGAGTGCATGGCTATAACTTCATTAGCTCTAAATTTCAGAGCGCCACCCCAACTACCTTGTTGCTTTAATACATATTTATAACTTAGTTGTGCATATGTAGCTGCAGCTACTTCTGGGTCAGCTGGATATCTAAAAAATCTAAATAAAATTGATGTTAAGAATTTATATTGTAAGTATAAACATACTCTTAGCTTTCCTTCATTTCTTTGTTCTTCATCTAATAGTTTGCTATTATCAAAAGCATGAATGAGCCAGATACAAGACAAATTAAAAACATCACTAGAAATAATTCTACTAGCTTCAATGTCTTTGAGAGCATGTAATCTATCCTCCAATATGTGGTCGTCTACTTCTAAAATATCTATGAATAATTTATCTCTATCGTCATCAGTAAATCTAACTGTCTGAACTCCAGTTAAAGATCCACCAAAAAATTCTATATGTTCTTGTTTCTTGTTTACAAAACTAGCTTCCATTACAGATACTTTTTTGAGTAGAATTTTATCTATCTTTATATGCGCGCATTCTTCTTCAAATATTGATTTAATTGAATCCATGAGTTAACCCACATTAATTTGGTAGACATCGTTATTTTTAACTACTACTGTGCATGAAACACTTTTACCTTTTACACCTTCTTCGTTTGTAAATTTATGGGTTTTATTACCAATTTTAAATGATACTTTATTACCAGTAATAGTCCCATGGTATTTTCCATCGACCATTTTATTAGAATTTACGTATGCTTCTAAACTATTAAATAGCTCAATACTATTTTCATTAGCTAAGGATTCTAATGTGGCCGCAAATGGATTTGTGTTAATTGCATCTGGTTCTTGTGATAACGCCCAAAAGTTTTTTTCAATCTCATCATTATCTTCTAATGATACTGTATCAATAACTATGGCAGAGTTTTCTTTTTCTTCTGGAGTCATTCCGGTTATTGCATCAGATACAGTAACAACATCAGATGTATTTACTTCTGATTGTTTGACGCCATAAAGCATACCAACTTCTTGACCTTGTTCAGATAATTCTTTTCTGGTACCTGTAGCTGCTACCCATAGGCTCTTAGATACTATTGCATCATTTACTTGTGATTCTAATGTGATACCGGTTTCATCATCGGTGTCTTTTTTATATATTTCATTTAATGCTTTTGTATATTGAAGACTAAGTGGACCATCAGCAATCATATTTTTACCAGATGTAATTTGAATAATTTCATCTAAATATGGATTTTGTTGAATTGATTGTAAACTAATATTACGCATGATTATTCCTATTATTGATTAAATTACCTATGGCCACCTAGGGTAAGCTTAACTAGACGGCGCATTAATGAAGAATCATTGGCGAAAGCAGTTGCCTGCCATACGTCTTTTAGATAGTCTTCGTAGTTTTGTTCTGATTCAGAATACGCTTCTACTACTGTTTTGAAGATACCTAAAGTTTGGCCGCCTTGTAGTTCAGCTACATCCATTTGAATAATTAATTCATTATAAATATAAGCTTTGACTGCATGCTCTACTAGTTTTGCGAATTGCGGATAACTTCTAGGTTGAATGTGATTCATGTTTTCATCATTAGCCAATATACATCTTAAATATCCATTGGATGGAATGCTCACCACATCTTTTATCATGATAGTATTTTCAGATATTAACTGAACATTAGCTGTAGAAGTAATTGGTATTTTATCTAATGCCGCCATCATCCCTACAGCTGCACCCATGAGTGCAGAATTTTCTCCTGAATTGTATTGGTTATTACCACCTACTGAACTTGTAGACGCATATGAGGATACTAAACTTTGATTTAGAAATGCTACATGCAATACGGAGTTAATGCTTCTACCCTGTGTTCTAGATTTAGGAATATGAATTACTGTAGTGAAATCATTTGGTTTATCAAATGGTAATTGCTCTAATGGAATTAATATTTCTGTACCGCCTACTAAATTACAATCCACTAACACCCTAGCACGAATAACTGTATTTAATATTTGATCATCTACATTTGTATTTGGTGTAGACCTATAATCATAATACTTTTGAATAAAAGTTTTTTCTAAAATTGCTTTAGGTATTCTATGTTTAACTTGATCAAGAGCATAACTAATAGCTGACATTTTGTTCCTTTTTTGATTCTAGATTAATAAAACCACATATTACTAATTTGGTATATGTCTTGGTTTAGCTACCTATAGTATTACTTTTTAAGGATTTTTTAATATGAAACTCAGTACAACAATTAGCGATACTATATTAGATAAACCTCCAGCATTTACGCCTACTGGATTTTTAATGGACAAAGTACATTATTCGGACATTAAAAAAATGTTCAATGCTTTAATTGTAGACGATATTGCAAATGTTATAAAAGGACATATCGATAAAAATATAGTTTATTTGGGTGAATTTTCAAACACTGAAGGAGAATTAAAATGTAGAATTACCATTTTTGAAATTATCGATTCTACTGACACCGTGGATACTAAAACAGATTGGTTTTATTATTCAAAACTTTGGTTTAGATTCAATAATGCTTTTAATACGTATGAAGCATTTATGGATTATATTGAAGAGTATAGGGAAGTCTTTTCGGTAGACTTTAAAAAGCCGCTAGTTTCTTTTTACATAAACTTTTGAGATTTTAATATGACGTCAATTTCTAAAAACGCTAATCAAGTAATCGCTTGCGGAGGCGCAGGCACCAATATTTTAGCAGAATTTTCTAAGATCGGTGTGACTGATCTGCCTGGTTTTGCACGCGTGATTCCATGCTACGTTGATACTAGTATGAGTAATCTCAGGAATAAACAAATTCCTGATGAAAACTTGTATCTATTTGAAGGTATTGATGGTTCAGGAAAAGTACGTAGTCAGAACTACGACGACATCTCTAAGAAGACAAAAGAAATTTTGCTGAAGTTTAAACCGACACCGATCAATATTATTCTACATTCAGCTAGTGGCGGTAGTGGAGGAATTATTGGAAGCGTACTGGTATCTGAACTAAAAGCTCGCGGGCATCAAGTAATCGTAGTTTTGATTGGTAGTACGGATACGCGTATTGAAATTGAAAACACCATCAAGACTTTAAAGTCATATGAATCAATTTCAGAAAAACGTGATTCATCTGTGGTTCTACATTATCTAGAGAATACTCGCCTAGAACCTCGTGGTGAAATTAATCGCCAGGCTAGGAAGTTTATTCAATCTTTAATGGGTTTGTATTCTGGCCAGAATGACGAACTTGATACAGCTGATTTGAAAAATTGGTTGAATTATACCAGTATCACGGGCGGTCAACCACGGTTAGCTTCTATCAATATGGCCGTTACCACAGAGGAATTAAATAGCGTAGGTACGGTAGTATCGGTAGCTACATTAGCTATGCCAGGTATGGAAACATGTATTGGTCAGACACCAGCATATCAATGTGTTGGTTATCCGCCTGCATCTTGGGGTGATAAAACTCTTGAGAATAGTCGTGTCATTGGTGACAATGCAATGCATTTTTGTATTAGCGATGATTTCATTCTAGACAATGTTACGCGTTTGAATAAAATGCTAACCGATGTCAATGACGTCTTTGAATCACGAAATGCACGAAAAAGTATCTTAGATAAAAATGACAATAAAACAGACGTAGGGATTATTCTTTAATTATTAAGGATTAAAATGTTGAACTTTTTAAAGGATATTAAAAACGCCTTTGGTAAACCGAATGTTTTGAGAATGAAAGCTGAAGAACTGTTAGAAGCGGAAATTAACTTGCTGAAAGCGCAATCTGGAATGGAGTACGCAAAAAGCATGGTGTTATATCATACCACTAGAATCGAAAGATTGAAGTTGGATATCAGCAAATCTACAGGCTAACAAAATATATAAACCTCAGCCATCATTTGACTAATGATGGTTGAGAGTTATATTAGAGCTTATTTTTTTAAACTAACTGAGGTTTTAAATGTCAGATGTTTCTGAGTTAATTGTAGAATCTAAATTGAAAATTGATCTAGAGGATTCTGCTAATAGAATAGAATATGAATTTGCTGATTATTTATTGCCAGCACCAAAAGGTATATATGTAATTAATAAAGTCGAACCAGTAATGAAAGATGGATTATTGTATTACATCATTGAAATAGACAAAGCTGGTAACATAAAAAGAATACCTGTATCAGATATTACAGATTTGAATTGTTGTGTGTATACATCGGTTAATGATTGTGATAAAACAGTTATACCTAAAATATACATGCTAAAGAAAGAAAAGTATTTAGGCACATCACCTGTGATGGCGTATAGAGGTATAAAAATATTAGAAGGTCTAATAAATCACCAAATCGATTGTTTTGTTAAATACAGAAAATCTAGCAAATCAGATACTTATGTAATAAAAAGTAATTTAATAAAATTAGATAAAAGCGTTTTAAATAAAACAATTTCTAAAATTATAGATATTTACGATGATAATATTTCTGAATCTATAAAGAACTTTTTAGGTTTAGCTAACTGGAATTTATATTTTACAAAAATAACCGATGCCAAAATATTAATTGAAAAATCAATAGATTGGAGGGCTTATCAATGGGCACTAATGGAGCAAAAGAGATTAGACAAAATCAAAGAAGATAAATTTGATGGGTTAGATGGATGTAATTAAAATGAAAGAATTTACCTATTTAATTTCATTAGAAAATGTTTACACTTATCTGGAGAAAAGTTTACACTCACCTAATATAGAATACCAGCCTAATGTGGTATCGAGTGTATTAGACATGTTAGTCGAGTCTTTATTAAATACGAATAAAGATTACGGTACAGGAATCAAAGAAATATGTGAATTATTATCCGTATATCATTTTAATGAAGTATTTGTAACAGAGATCTGTGATACATCAGTGAGTTTAATTCTGTCTAAGATAACTGAAATTATTCCAGACTTTGCTGATGATAGATGTAGAGGCAAATACACATTTAAAATGGTAAAACGGGCTTTGGTTAGGATTAAAATACAAAGGCAGTTATATGACTACTTCGATTAAACTATTAGTGAATATATCCGAGTTAAGATATTTAAATACTATTTTACAAGAAAAGTTTCCATATATTAATATGTTTGTATCGAATGGATTAAATTCTTTAATAGATTGTTTAATGACAATTTATGAATTGACTGAACATGATCAACTCATTTTCATTGAAGAAGTGATGAACGTTATTGATACATGCATATCAGAATACAGTGAAGTATATGAAGTTGAGTCCGTACATTCCGATGCAGCAATAACAGAGTTATATTCTTATGAATTTAGCTGTTACATAAATAGTCTTTATAATGTTATAAACGATCACATGAATAATCTATTAACATCTAAGTTCTTTATTGTAAAAAATTTTAATTCGTATGATAGATTAACAAAAATATACATGGAGTTATATATAGATGGATAAAGTAATTATATTGTCTTTTCATGATTTAGATAATTTATTAGCTTATATTGAAAAGACATCTAATTTCCCAATAATTGATATAGATGCTCTATTAGAAGTAGTAATAGATAAATTCATAAATGAAATTAATACAGACGTAAATACGTATACTAATGAAATAATGAAATCTAATATATTAAATGACAGAATGGAAATGGATACAAATGATTTTGTAAATCTAAATACATTGATATGTGAATTACTAACTAGTGTAAAAAATAAGTTATGTGAGCTAAAAATGTCAGGTAAAGATTATTTTAAGTACGGTTATCTTAAACGAAGGAGCGGTAATATTGTTCTACTTAAATGCAAAACAGGTCTACATTCCACCTGCTAATATAATTATAAGTATAGATAAACTAAATTACGGTATATTGGAATTAGAGTATAATACCGGGTTAATAATAAATGATGATGAAACATTAAATGCAATTTGCAATTGTATAATTGAAGAAAATTTAGCCATTACAGAAATAGAGTATTATTGTTTAGATATAGTAAGTAAATTTTGTAATGGTAACATTTATGGTGAGTTAGATTCTGTATTAAAGTTTTTAATATATTATGGAAATGAAATATTTCATAAAATAAAAACAATTGGATTATATCAAAATGGTATATTTCCTTTTGTATATAAACAAAGAAGATATGACTCAATACACTTTATGAGAAAGGATATTTTGTATGATCAAATTAAACGGGAATTAATAAAAAATGGACAATACTCCGACTTATATAATAATAAACGTTAGAGCAATATACTCGGAGTTTAAATCTAGATGTGATGATTTATTTAATAACGAACTAGATATAATTGAATTATTCAATCAAGCAATAGATTATATAACTGATAGTTATTTTTGTGATGATGAAGTTAGGTCACATATAAAAGAGCAATTGCTGAGATCTAGAAACCTAAATTCAAATAATCTAGAGATATTAATGATTCATCATCAATGGTTATGTCAAAGTTTATTAGAGCAGTTTAGAATATTGAACATATCACCGATGATAGATCATATTGATAATAACGAAATTTACCCATATTACTTTAAAAAATTAGTAGGTGGTAAAATAATTCTAAAACATTTCTAAAGGATATTTCATGCAGTATAATTTAAATATTAAGCAATCGTATAATTTTTTAATGAGAGCACCTGGAATACTAGGATACAGATATGATAATTCAACTGTACTAGGTATTATGGATTTTTCATCTGCTAAATTAGTAGACGATATAGTGGCTATTCATGCACAAGTCTATCCGGATTTACCGTCAGGTGTACCTAGGAGTGCTGAAGATTTAATATATGTAAAAATCAAAACTGTGGAAGGTACTATTAAAGTATTAGCCATGGATTGGATAGCTTATCAACCAGTAATAGTTACAACGACTAATATTAATGTAGCTATTAGCAATGTAACAATAGATAGCATTTCACAAATTAGAGACATCTTAGCAATGAATGGTTTTCCAGACATTTCAATTTCTACAGTTTAAAGAAATAATGCATATGTTGTGAGAGAAGTTGTTTCTCTTTACAAATTACGTTTAGAGTGTTTTTTTATGTGCGGTGGATATTTTCTCCTTTTGACCACAGGCATATACTTAAATATTTTAGATGTTGTTTGTGTCGTTATGTGTTATAGTCGTATAGACCTTCAAAAAGTCTATACGGCTCTATGCCGTAAAAAAGATAGAAAACAAACATGAGATGTAACCAATTGGAGAAGTCATGAATACAGAATTTGTAGACCCATTTGTGAAAAAACCAGATGAATATAAAAGAGATTTAAATATCCTAGATCACTATGTAAAAGATTCTGTAAATTTTTTACATATTAGCACAGGTCGCCCTCTAGAAGAGTGTATGGAATTCATACACCAAACGCTAGGTAGAGATGGAAAGTTTCCATTTAAAGACCCAACTGTGCAGTGTTTAGTTAGACAAGAAAACGGTGATAGAGAACGAGTAGAAACAAAGCTATCAGTATATTTAAATGATGCTATTAAAGAAAAAGAATTAATTGCACCTACATTAACTACATATGTCTACCCGTACGTTAATACATCTCTATTATCTTTATATATTGATGGAAACGTAAAGGCAAGAAGTGTAGCTAAGAAAGCAATGTTTGCAGCTGAAGCAGAAGGTAACATGGAATTAGCCAGTATAAAAAAGATTGAACAAACTAATAAAAAATTAGCTAACAATTCAATTTCTGGAGCACACGTTTCACCTAGTAACCCGTTATATAATCCTACTGCACATTCTACATTGACTAGCAATTGTAGAAGTACATCTGGATATGGGAATGCTAATAATGAAAAACTGTTAAGTGGTAACAGACATTATTGGAGTCACGATATTGTATTAAATAATATTGTTTCAATAGTAACACATACTGACTATGAGCAATTAAGTTTAGTAATTGATAAATATAATTTACATATCCCTAGTATAATTGAAACATTAGAATGTATTAAATACTCTACTGATTTATATTGGTGGGAAAGAAATTATTTTAAAGAAATAGAATCGTTAGTAAATAAATTAGAACCATTACAGAGAGCCGCATTTGTATATACAGGTGACTTACATCATTTAAAGAAATTAAACAATGATTTAATTAGAAACTTTATAATGAAATTATCAGCTAAAAAAACTACTGTAGATAATCCAGATGAAGTAATTAAGTATGCTCAAGAATCTCATTTAAACTTAGCTCACCAAATATGCACAAATGAAACAAAAGGAATCGGTAAAAAATATAACGGTATAAAAGGTACACAAGCTTATATCACATTAGCTGCCACGGTTAGAAATATTGAAAATGTAGTAACCGAATATTCTGATTTCATAAAAGTATTTTTTGTATCAAATAACATGCCAGCTAGTATGGCATATTTTCCTGAAAGTATTAGACGATCTGCTTTAACTGGGGATACTGATTCCACTATTTTTACTGTACAGGACTGGGTAATTTGGTATAAAGGTGGAGTAAGTTTTGATGATGAGGCTACAGCTGTGGCGGCTACTTTAATCTTTTTAGCATCGTCTACAATTGCACATATCTTAGCAATTATGTCTGCTAACTTTGGAATAGTAAAAGAGCGAATACACCAAATTGAAATGAAAAATGAATTCAAGTTTGATGTATTTGTACCAACACAATTAGGTAAACATTACTTTGCTACTATCAGTTGTCAAGAGGGAAATGTATTTGAAAAAAGAAAGATGGAGATTAAAGGAGTATACTTAAAATCATCAAATGCACCTAAGATTATAAATCAAACAGCTGTAAAAATGATGGATGAAATAATGCAAACAGTAATCGATGGTAAAAAGATATCGGCTGTAAAATATTTAAAACAGGTAGCTGATATTGAAAGAGAAATTGTAGCTTCTATTCATAGAGGTGACTTTACCTATCTTAGAACTGGTAGTATTAAAGATCCGGGCAGTTATACTAAAGAAGGTAGTTTATCACCATATCAAAATCACGTAATGTGGAATCAGGTATTTGGACCTAGTTATGGTTATATGGATGAACCACCTTATAACACTATTAAAGTATCTGTTGATTTAGATTCACCATCCAAGATGAAGAAATGGTTAAACGATATTGTTGATAAAGATTTTGCTAATAGATTAGCTGTGTATATGAAAAAGAATAGTAAAACAAACATTACTACTTTTAATATACCTGCTCAAATATTATCAGATAAAGGTATGCCAAAAGAGATTAACTTAGTAATTGATTACAGAAAGATTATGGGTGACATAAATAGTATATATTATATTTTGTTGGAATGCCTTGGCGTATATATGCAAGATAATAAAGTCAAAAGGTATGCGAGTGATTTTTATTGATTTTTTTAAAAAGGAATGATTATGCTTAATTATATTTATAGTAAACCCCGTGTATGTAAAAATACTAATATCATTAAAACATTTGATAGGGATGTTAAACTAACAATGTACATGAGTGAGCCAGTTACTGCTATATTTGATAACTTTTTATCAATGGAAGAATGTGATAAATTAATTGAATTATCTAAAAATAGACTCAATAAATCTACAACTGTAAATATGGATACAGGTACTCCGGAAACTATCACTAATAGATCTAGCGAAGGAGCTTTCTTTAATAAGACCGAAAGTGATTTTATAATTAATATAGAAAAAAGAACTTCTGAAATTATGAACTGGCCTGTGGAAAATGGAGAAGGCTTACAAGTATTATATTACAAAACAGGTGGTGAATATAAACCGCATTTTGATTATTTTCCACCTGAAATTCCAGGTAGTAAAATACATTTAGCTAATAGCGGACAAAGGGTTAGCACGCTTGTAATGTATTTGAATGATGTAAAAGATGGTGGTGGCACTACATTTCCAAAACTAAATTTAACAATAATCCCTAAAAAGGGAAGCGCTGCTTACTTTGAATATTTTAATGATTTAGGTCAAGTTAACCCATTATCATTACACTCCGGTGATCCAGTTATTATAGGTGAAAAATGGATAGCTGTTAAATGGATGCGTGAAAATAGATTCTAATTAAATGTCATATACCCTATTATCAATTAAGATAATAGGGTGTATGAAATAGTTCGATTCTAGATTTTTTCAGTCACATATAACTAATTTGAATAGGTATACTCAGAACGTCTGGGAGTGCTTTTATTTACAGTCCCACAGTGGACGAAAGGATTTCGTATGAAGATCATCATTTCCCGCGCCGCCGTTTCTTCAATTGACGCATTGAGCG
>Ga0316610_1000143_pt1 | contig 19641 bp, 19 predicted proteins | sample MIS2017111B_MG_FD_207677 | JGI IMG/M metagenome (GOLD analysis project Ga0316610, IMG submission 207677) | Microbial mat bacterial communities from Middle Island sinkhole, Lake Huron, Michigan, United States - MIS.2017.111B | ecosystem: Environmental > Aquatic > Freshwater > Lake > Sediment... | reverse complement strand
GTATTCGAGTTTCTACTGAAATTGGCTACATTAATGACATTATAATTGACCCTAAAAATCCAAATATAACCTACTTAACACTTACCGATTCAAAATTTATCTCGTATCGTGGAGTAACGTTTTAACCTTAGCCGTTGAATAAAACAGAGTAAAGGAACCCTTGCGGTTCCATTTTTTAAACCAACAAAAAAGTTGACGAGAAGAATGGTTTTATTGTACACACCAATTATATGCTCGATTCAATAGAGATTAGGAATTTTAAGGCGATTCAGGATGAGCCCGATGGGACGCCAAAGCCACTCAAACTAGAAAACCTAGCTCAAGTTAATTATTTAGTTGGTCCTAATGGTTGTGGGAAGAGTAGTGTGTTGGAGGGGATAGCCTTATCTAACAAAATTAAAGAAAAAGATTTTAATCTGACAGAACATTTCACAATTAAAAAAAATATAAATAAATCAACTTTGCCATTTTTATCAATACCAGTTAAAATAGCCAATAAAACAACAGTTTTAAATAAGATTAGAAATAAGTGTTTTTTAGAACTTACTTACTCACCTCAAAATAATAAAGTTAGAATATTTTTTTTCAAAAAGAAAAATTGGTATTTTAAAATTACTAAAAATAATAAAATCTATAAATCTACCAGATCTGTTTTATTTTCAAGCTCAAATCAATATGACTTTGAGTATAAATTACATGGTGAATTGAACGAAATTTATCATTATAACAATTTGTATTGGCTAAATAATATCGAAAATGAAGATTTTGATTATCATCAATACTGCGAAGATTATGGAGAACCAAAAAAAATTGATATATCAGCGATAAAGTCTCGTCTTGTCTTTTATATAAAAAAATTTGAAAGAGAAGGTGATAAATTTTCAGATGGGATCTTCTTTTTAAAGAAATTTGTATATGATTTATATTTTTACTCTTTATATGGTTTCGATCAATTCTTGATTGATGAACCTGAAAATACAATTCATCCTAAAATACAAAAAATGTTGCCTGAATTATTTAATGAAATATCATCTATTTTCAAAATCCAATTCCTAATCTCCACCCACTCCCCATTCATCATTAGTGCTGCAGCAAAGGAAGAAAACCAAAAAGTTTATTTAATTGAGGGTGGGCAGTGTGCAAAACCTGAAGGATATATTGGTTACGAAATGAAAGAAATTGCCAATGAAATGTTGGGAGCAAAAACAACCGATGTGCTTTTTGAACACTATATTCTTTGCGAAGGAACTACAGATGTCGAAATTTTGAATTATATTTTTCAACCTTACAAAAATGTAAAATTTATTCTTGCAGATAATAAAGACGAGGTTAACAAGAAAATAGCCGTGGGTTTAATTTTAAATAAAATTTCAGATGAAATAAAAATTAGTGGTTTTGTAGATTGGGATGGAGATGATGAAAAAGCTAAAAAATTTAAGGAAAATTGGGAAGAAAAATTTGGTTTGAAAATCAGTGATACAAGGCCAAAACAAAAATTAGAAAGTTTTCTCTACGACAAGTCAGTTTTAGAAATTTTAAAAAAAGATTTTCCGAATATTGATATAAACAGAGAAATTGATGATAAAATAAATACCAATCTAAATGTTAATTTTAAATCACAAAAACATACAGGACATTACGAAAACTGGTTTAACTCGGAATATAAAAATTTAGGTTATGATGAATTTACGAACTTAAATAAAAAAGATTTTCAATTAAATAAACTTGCTCAAATTATCCGTGAAATGGGAAAAGATCAAGAAAATCCTAACATTTATCACCAACTCCACACCCTCATCTTCACCTAAAAAAAATGGAACCGCAAGGGTTCCTCTACGAAGTTTGTTTGAACTTATTTCAACAACCCTGTAAATAACACCGCAAAAATAACAGAAGCAAGTAATATTCGGTAAATAATAAATACAAAACTAGTATGATTCGATAAGAATTTCAACAACCATTTCAAACAAGCAAAACCGATAACGTAAGAAAGTGCAAAACCAACGATAAGACTGAGTACCGACAAATTAACTTCTTTATCAATCCATGAATTTGCACTTGGTAAAAACCCAAATTTACCATCAAAAAAAGAATTAACTAATTTTATACTATCAGACAGACTAGCAAGACCAATTGCAGGAATAGAGAGTAAAAAACTAAAACGTACGGCTTCCATTCTATTTCGCCCTAAAAACAGAGCTCCAGCCAGGGTTGATCCACTTCTACTCATTCCAGGGAATACTGCCAGTGCTTGGAAAAGACCAATGGTTAGAACTTCAGAAAATGAAAATTCAGCGTTGTTTGATTCAGTTTTATTCTGTGAAGTTTCATCAGGCGTAAGCTTCGATTGGCGATATGAATACACACTTTCAGCAGCAAAAATAAGTGCAGCTCCAGCTAGTAAAAATATTCCAATGTTGGCAATATTTACGCGTAATTCTTCAACAACATTTCGAAATACTAAGGCAGCTATAACAATAGGTATTGTTGCGATAATAATTTGAGCCAATTGAATATCAACTGTTCCAAGTTTTTTATCTTCCTCGGTTAACGTTTTTTTGAACCACCGTTGAAATCGTGCCAAAAAGATTGAAAGTTGAGAAGGTTTTGAAACAAGAACAACAAGACGTTTGGCAATAACAACAAGGTCGAGCCAATAAAACTGAATAATAGCAATAAGTGTTCCAAACTGAATAAAATTACTGGTTGCAAGCCCAATATCTTTTCCTACAAAAAGGTCGGATACTAAGCGAATGTGTGCAGTTGAAGAAATAGGAAGGAACTCGGTTACACCTTGGGTAATTCCAATGACAACCGAAAGAATAAGTTCGTTTATAAAGCTAAAAGACATAGTGTGGGGGTTTAAGGTTAAATAACAACATCTGTGACTATTATATTAAATCAAGATCCATACGATCACTTCGATGAATAAAATCAAACACTTCTAGTTGAACAAGTCTTCCATCTTCCGTTCTTCCAAGAATTTCCATATTTCCAGTAAGAAGTATTTTTACTTCATTTTTTACAAGTAAGTTGCTTTCTTTGCAAATATCATACTGACAAAAAATAAGCGACCATTTTCCTGAATATTCTTTTGGTTGAATAACTGCTGCTGGTGTTTTATCCGAGAAGATTACAGATACGTTTGCAAATGAAATATCTTTTGAAAAGTCGATATTACCCTGCTCAATTGGTTGAATTGAGGTAAATCGAATATCTGAAGATGCACTTGAATTGCTATTCATTGATGTTTGAAGAGAATCTCTGGAAACCAAATTCCAGTTATACCACCTATTCATATAGCCATTTGCTGCAACTTCTGTAATTGGTTGAGTAAGCATTGAAGCTGTTTGATGCACCGCATTTGAATTACGATAAGAAAATTCACGAGGACCAAAAAATCCGTAGCCAAAAGAAAAGCCAATATAAATAATAAAATAAACAAGAACTAATTTACCAAAAAATGATAAAATACTGTTTTTATATAAGCGACGAGGTGTCATGATGTTATGAACGTTTTCCTGTTAAATTTTTGTAGAATTCAGAAATATCATTATGATCGATTTGAATTTTCAGTAAGCGTTCTTCAATATTCTCACGATTTGTTTTCAACCATAATGGTACACTTTTTGTAAAATACACGGTAAAAAATGTAGGTCGCTCTTTGCCAATAGCGTTAAACTGATCAACATTGTTGGTAACGGCAGACTGACGAAGAAGAGTGTCAGAAATTTTTTGATAGGTTTCCGATTCTTTCGAGAATGAATTTCGAGCATCTTCAGTAAGAAGAACAGCTTGATCAAAACACTGAATAGAATTATTTATCACATCCGACAACTCTTTATATTTTTGAGATAATGTAATAAGTTTTGGTGCGGTTGAATCATCTAATATAATAATGTACTGACCAAGAGATTTTTCAGTATCGTCAATCTCTTTTTCTAGAATTTGGTAGCGAGTAAGTTTATTTCTTCCGCATTGATCAGCTAAAATGGCTTGATTTGTTTTGCTAAGTTGAATTGAAATACTATTTGAAGAATCGGTTATTCGCTTTGCTATTTCATCAGATGATGAGGCTGATTGATTTTTTACGTTAGTAAACGCAGTTGACTCAGAATTTGTTTGATCGAGTAATGTTTGATATGTTTCGTTCGATATTTCAGCAGAATTTTCACTTTTCTGAATAGAGCTGATGGTTGTTTTTAACGTTTCTTCAGATTTCAAGAATTGTTCGTTGTACGTTGAGTATAAATCGGTTGCTCGCTGTAATTCAGCTTTTTTTGTTTGCGAAATAGACCAAAAAGCCCAACCACCTAACACGCACAGAAGAATCAAAAAGGCAGATATTATAGAAATAATAATGAGCGTTTTATTTGATTTACCATGCTGTTGAGAGGGTTGAGCTTCTGCCATACAAGAATAAAATAAGAAAGATAAGAGAAAACTAATTAGCAAGTACTGTACTTACATTGAAGTAAGCATGAGTAGATTGCTCACCATCAATTGGGTTAAACTGAATGCTTTTTGCTTTTTTTGCATCATCAAAAGCTTTTTTAAGTTGTTCACCTTCGCTAAATGGAACCACTTTGTCGGTTCGGGTATGGAAAATGTAGGTTGGAGTTTCAACTTTTTTTGCATATTCTGAAGTGTTCCAACGAGTTCCTTCAAACGCACAGAAAATAGAGAATGAACGGAAACACGCACTTTGCAAACTAGCAGGAGTGTTTACTAAAACAAGTTTCTTTGCAGCCGATTTTTGACTTGCAAGGTAAGTAGCAGGAATTCCTCCAAATCCATGTCCAAAAATAATAATATTTTCTTCCTTAACACCAGCATCAACAATATATTTATACGCTAACTCAGCAGCTTCTAAAGAATTATCGAATGATGGAGCTCCTTCAGATGCGTCGTATCCTGGGTAAGAAGCAATAATAAGCGTTCCTTTTGATTCATTGTTGTATTGGAATAATTGGCTAATCATATCACCAGTTGCACCAGTTACATCAGGAAGATAAAGCACTGCAGAATCGGTACTTCCTTTTACAACACGTAAACTTACTTTTTCACCTGCTTTGTTTCCTACAAATACTGGCTCAGCAGCAATAGAAGTAAGTGAATCTTGACTTCGTTTGTACCCATCGAATACCATTGATGGTGCTGTAACATACACTACAGTAGATAAAATAAGCCAAAGTGCAACAAATACTACAGCAGTTGTTCCTAAGAAAAAGGTTAAAGCTTTGTTTGCTTTTGCTGAATTTTTTGAACTACTTTCAGAAACTTTTTCAACTCGAGCTTCGGTTTTTGATTCAGTTTTTTCAGCTAAAACTGTTTGAACTTTTTTCTCATCAGATTGAGCTAAAGAAGAGGTTTTTTTCTCATCTTTTTTTACAGCTGTGTGAGCCGTGTGTGATTTTTTTGAGGGTGTAGCCATAATAAAATAGAATATGCAATATAATAATAAAGATACTTAAAAAACAATATCAGTTGATTGATGAACAGGTGTTCAGATTTTGTCAAACAAACGGACACAAGCTTGACGGATTAGAAAAAAAAATTGAAAAGATTTACAATTATTATTGTAATAATACTATGGCTAAATTTTCTTTAACATTTTTACACAAAAAATGTATTGCACCTCAAACGTTTATTGTACTTTTTAAGTCTGATAGTTCAGATACTGCTGCTGAATTTGCACCAGGGCAATTTGCCACACTAGAAGTTGAGCCAGGACAGCGTCGTTCGTATTCTTTTGTTGGAATTACAACTACAACACCTTCTTATTTTTCTGAAACATTTGACGATTTAACTGGTACAAATCAGCGATATTTTATTTTTCTTATTAGTACAAAATCGGGAGGAGTTGCAAGTAAACTTATTGATGCTATCGAGCCTGGAGTTATACTTCCTGCCATGTCTCCGTTTGGTAAATTTAAGTTGAGTGATAATACAAGCAGCACAAAAAATTTCATTTGTACTGGTACTGGTTTAGCCCCATTTATTCCGATGATTCAAAAAGCACGTGCCGATGATGCGACTGTGCAAATTAACCTATTCTTTGGTACAAGTGCAGATGTTGGTGATTTCAGCCACGACTTCTTTGCAGATATGGCAACCGACAAACACTTCGCAATATATACAGGTATGTTCCCTGTACAAGTTGAAACTGAAACTGAGTTTGTAAAAAATGCCACCGTTACCCAAATATTTCCAACTGTAGCGAATAAATACGGAGAAATGAGCAGTCAAGAATTTTATTTGTGTGGAAACCCTTTCATGATTGCCGATGTGAAAAAGCTGCTTGAAGAAAATAACGTAACTTCTATTTTTAGCGAAAATTACGGCCCAGCAGTGAAAAAATAAAACAAGGTTGATGATTATCCTGTCATTCTGAATGTATTTCAGGATCTAAAAACATATTTAACGCAGTGGAGGGTTTATCCCTCCATTTATCATTCATAATTTATTGTTATTGACAAAACCAAGTGAATAACATGTGATGCTGAGTATTTAAACATTATGTCTACACACGCTACTCCGACATCGAAAAAGTCGTTCTTCCCTCAGTTTGTAAAAACCCTTGTTCTTACAGGTGCCATTTCACTTATTCTTCGCTTTTTTATTGAAGAGCTTGTTCACGGTAAAAATATTTTCATTGCAAGTTTTGGTATTACAGTAACTATTGCCTTTGGCGTGTACACTATTCTTAAAATTGCTGAAATTATTGAAGAAACTACTGCGGTGTTAAAAAATAAAACAGGGCTAGCTGGTGGGCTTTTGCAATCATTTGGAACTGCATTCCCCGACATGGTTATTGGAATTATGGCTGCGTTTCTTTCTCTTCAAGAAAGCGATCCTGCAAAAAAAATTAGCCTTGCTATTATTGCGGCAAGTGCAACCTTTGGTTCTAATTTATATAATGTGGCTCATGCGGCTTGGTGTGTTGGAAGGCAAAATAGAGCGAATCATTTAGGCAAACCTATTGATATGTTTTTCTTTTTTGGAGGAAAGGTTACACCAATGGCCCATCATAACGTAAAACCACGAATTGAAGAAATTGATAATGCAAATGCACTTGTTGTTTCACTCTCAGTTCTTACATTCGTTGTGGTTGCCTCAATGGTTCTATTTGGACAAACAACTTCAGAAATTTTTCCTGGAGATTTATATCAACTTACTCCACTTGCTGGTGCATTTGTTTTACTAGCAGCTGTTGGTACTATTTATCTTTTCCGCAAAAATACCAGTGAAGATGTTGAAGAAGATGAAGAAAATGAATTTACTACTCAATCAATGTTCGTTATTTTAGGTTCGCTTGTTGCTTCTGGTATTATTATTTTAATGACAGCTGAAAGCATGGTAAATTCAATTCAAGTGTTTAGTGAAATTACCCACGTTCCTGAATTTATTGCTGGTGTTGCTGCAGGACTTATTGGTTGTTTGGGTGAAATGGTTGTGGTACACAATTTTACGGTAAATCCAAAAGGAAGACTTGGCGATGCTATTGTTGGCGTGGGAATGGATAATATTATTACTGTTATTGGTGCTTCAATTGTAGCATTAATGGGTGGTATTTTCCTTGGAAGCGGACCACTTATTATTATTTTTGCTGGAATTTTATCACTTAATAGCGTGCTTATTTGGCAAAATGCAACTCTCAAAAATGAATACACAGTAGAGAAGGTTGAGAAAGAAGCTGAGAAAGAAAATAATTAAAACATAAGCAGACAATATAACGGAGGCCTTACAGCCTCTATATTTTTTATCTCATTACACATCTTGATAGTTGATTTAACTCGCTACCCTCTTTTGTGATCTTTCAACCATTTACGAAACATGTGAACAACTCTATCTTGCCCAACCGATAGGAAACTTGGATTTTTTCCCACAGGAACACACCATACTTCTAAATCTTGTTTCGAATAATCTAAATCAATATGTTTCCACACTTCTTCAGGATCAATTGGTTCTATTGGTTTTACAATAAAATATGTTTGCATGTTCGAATAGCTGTCATCTTTATTTTCAAAATGTAAGAATCCTAGCGGACACACAACTTTGGTTTGAATACCAGTTTCTTCATACACTTCACGCACAGCACACTGAGCGGTATTTTCAGTTTTTTCTACCCTACCACCTGGAAGTTGAACTCCACGATTTGGTCGACTATGACTTTTAAAAACCACATAAAAATCTTGTCCTCGGTGTTTTACCCATACAATAGCACCAGCTCGAAAAACGTGCCGAATAAGAAATTGTCGGGAAAATGTTTGTGCTGAAGCTGGAAGTGGTTTTCTTCCGTCTACTTCTTGTTGTTCTGTCTGATTGGTAACTTCTTCTTGCATAACCTCATAAAAAATTACGCAGGCAATTCTACTGCCTTATTCTCCACCGTTCAATAACCTGCATGAATAGAATACAACGCACCCTATATTTTGAATAATTGAAGTAAAAATTAAAAATAGCTGATGCTGATGAATAAAACCATTACGCCAAATTTTTTCATTTGTGTCAAGAAAAAGCCAAAAAAGTAATTTATGGGATATTGATTCAGATATTCATTTCAATAGAAATTTGCATAAATAATAGCATCGTGATATAATAAAATTATGTTCTCAAATATCGTATCTTCCATTGTTTCTTCTCTTCATCGTAATTCACAGCGTATATTTGCCGTTGTTGGTGCTATTACTGTTATAGTAACTGTTTTATATGGGGTTTGGAAGGCTACTGAATTTATTATAAACCAACCTTCTTTTTCGTTTGATCCGCTTACTACAGGTGTTATACTTGTTATTGGGTTGATGCTCGTTACACAACAAGCCGAGCACAATAAAATTGTACGTACTCAAAATTTAATTTTACGTGATTTGATTGAACTAAAAAATAAAAAGGAATGATGATAATTTCTTATTGATAAGTGATAAGTGAAAAAATTGAATAAGATACTAAATCGCACTATTAGCATGCCTGTAGGGGAATGGCTTGCCTTCCCAATTTGATTTGATTTATCATTAACCTAAGGTTTTCTTAATACAAAATATTCGTTTCGCATACATTCTTTTCCATCTTGAAGGTATCGAGCTACCAGTGTGCAGCCTGTTGCTTTTATAAGATGTGCAAGCTCTTGCTCGCTATATTGATGAGAATATCGATACGCCCTTTCATATTTTACCCAATTTAAAAGTGCATCTCCAGCTTCTAAATCACTCCGAGAAAGACCAAGTTCAGATAGCAGCAAACGCCCTTCACCACCATCTAAATTTACTACCCGTTTTTGGAGGCGTGGAATAAGGTCAAACCTCCAGGTGGTAAAACATAAATATCCTCCCGATGTTAAACATTGTGCAGCCGAGGTGATAAGATTTAAACGTTTTTGAAACGATGGAATGTGATGCATTAACCCCATCAACACCACCAGATTAAATTGATGATCAAAAGACCGATTCCAGTGAGCCGACTCAACAACATCAATATGAGAAAAATGAATAGAATGAGGATGAGAAATTGCAGGACAAAATGAAAGCATTTCAGCAGAATTATCAATTCCTAAATATGTTATTGGCTGGCTAGAGTTTAGATGCGTAGAGGCAAAAGTGGCAAATCGTCCATTTCCACAACCAATATCCAGAACTTTAAGCGGAGTAAGTCGACGAAGGTCAAGCAAGTGCTTCATTACATACCAGCCATCCCAAAAATAATCCGATTCTTGATTCCAAAACTGCCCAATTTCAGCATAAAAGTTATTGTTCAGTTTATTCAAAATATTGCGTGCATCTCTTCTCATAATAAAAAAGGATTGTGTGAAAAAAATAAGCCTGTCAACCCACTACTAAGATTGATTGACGAAATAAAAAAAGAGGCATATAATGAACACATAACATACATTAAAATGGATCAAGAACTGCAAGGTCTGATAACTCAAACACCCTTATTAACTCAAATTGATAAGAATTTCCTCTTGGCAATTGGGCCAAGTATGAGTGCTCTTGACAAATTAAAATTAAAACAGGCTCTTACTGCTGGATTAACAGCAAATATCCAACAATTTGTAACCACATTTAAACAAAAATTTGAACAAGGAGATCAGCAAAATCAGGCTGCAAATAGCGATGGACTTCTTTCACGATTTATTCCACAACAGCAACCAGAGAAGCGTATATTAAGCCAAAGTATTTTAACTCAGCCAAATATATTAGGAGCAAATCCCCCACAAGCAGTAAATGATGCAAATATACCACCATTAAATTCTCTCAGTCAGTTCTCTCATCCTAGTCAGCTTGCACTCCTTCAGCCAACACATGTAACATTCGATTTAAACCAAAATGCCGAACAAAATATTCAACTTTTTTTACAAAAAATGGATACGGTTATGCATAATATTGAAGATATTAGAATTCGAAGAAACTACTTCATGAATTTTATGAAATCTCCTTTGTTTAGTGCGTACTTAAATACAGGTCTTACCGCACTTCGCCACCCTGAGTTAGAACCTGCCAAAATTATTCTGAATTTACTTTACCAAATAAACCCAAATTACCTTACAAATAAGCAATTTCAGTACGCTGCGGTAATTAGTAACCACCTGCGTGGGTTGTGTGCATTATAACTTCTGCTGAATTGTTGATTCCAGCCATTGAAAAAAGCGTGTTACAATTGGATCAGTTTTTACATCTGAAATACGAATTGCACGAGTAAGATGCAAACCTTCTAGTGTGCGACAACGACTAAGTGCTACATATGTTTGCCCCGCTGAAAAAGCTCCATTTTCTAAATTCAGTACAAGCCTGTCGAACGTTTGTCCTTGGCTTTTATGAATGGTAATTGCCCACGCAAGTTTCAGTGGAATTTGGGTGAATGAACCAATTACTTTTTGCTCGAGTGCATTTTTTTCAGCATTAAATTCCATGCGAGTTTGATTCCACGTTTCAGGTAACACTTCAACTTCTGCCCCATCATCAATTTGAATAATTACCGCACCAGGTTTTGTTTCAACCACTGTTCCAAGTGTGCCGTTCACCCACTTCCCTTTCGCGTCATTTTTTACACACATTACACGAGCTCCAGGCTTCAAAAGCAACCGAAACTGTGTTGGCATGTCTCGCTCGGCAAAATCACCACTTGTTTGACCTTTATACATGTATTCGTCTGATTCTAACGCCATTAAATTTTTTAAATTCACGCTATCGGCAGTGCTGTTGGTGGTACATAAAACAATAACGTGTTCGGGTAATTGCTGTGAAAAATTCAACACTTGCTGATTCAAAATTTGGAGCGATTGTGGCACATTCGTACCGTGGCGAACGTTATTCAATAGGTCAATAAAATGCTGATCAGACTGGCGAAAAACGTGTGAAAGCTCGACATAATTCCACACACCTAACAAATCGGAAGTAAGCTGTTGAATAACTCCAGCCGAGAAAAAATACCCAGAGGCGTACCGTTGGCGAAATTCGGCCATTTCCTCTTGCCGCAACACTGGTGGAAGCTGGTATAAATCACCAATAAAAACGGTTTGAACACCACCAAATGGTGCACTATTTCCCTTTGCTGCCTGCAAAAAAGCATCAACACAATCTAAAATATCAGCTCGAACCATGGAAACTTCATCAATAACAAGCAACTCGAGTGCCTGAAAAAGTTTGGTTTTCCCTCGTTTTAAGCCAATTCCAATTGCCTCGCTGATGGTAATATTCGGGCTAAAGTGAAAAAATGAATGAATGGTTTGACCTTGTACATTAATAGCAGCCAAACCCGTTGGGGCCAGCACAACAGCACTTTTTTTGGTTTGAGAGCGAAGTAAACCAAGCAAGGTTGATTTTCCCGTACCAGCTTTTCCTGTAATCAGGATGTGATTTTGAGTAGTTTGAACTAAATCAAGCACCCGCTGAAATTCATCGGTAATAACAAGGTTGGTTGCGGCTGTAGTTGTTGGTAGATTCATAGAATACAGATAAGATATAGATAATTGATGGGTGCTTATTTTGTATTTGTCCAGTAGTTCTACAAAACTCAGCTATTTTATGAAATTGACAGTTTTCTCAATTTAATAGCATTTGTTAAAGAATGTTTGAAAAGTTAGTTAGTATATTAGAAATTGATTTTCCCTTAAAGTATACTATTTTATATACTTTTATTGGGTTTTATTTTTATGCAATTTTTTCTAATCCTCAATTTATTATTTCACTTTCTAGGAAACGTTTTAGCAGGTATTTTTTTAAAAATGAAAAGTTAGAAAGAGTGGTATTTTTAAAACCGACTGCACTGCCAGGTTTTTTTATCTTTTTAGCAGGAATTAGGGAAGTTTATAATATTGTTTTAAGATTTCATTTTATTGATAAAATATTTAGAATCCGTCGTCGTAAACACTATCCTTTTATTTACAAAACTATTGTTAAAAAAAGATTCAACCCATCCAATCCGTATCTAACCGCTGGTGATCATTTCAGTAGTTTTTATCCTCGCAATCTTGGTTTTTTCTATTCCAAAGCACTCAATCCAAAAACTTGTGTTACCGCAAAAGACTATGAAAATAGAGTTTGCACATATCTAAATTCACTCAACTTTGCGTTGGACTTTTATTCTCAGGCCTCCTTAACAACCACAATTGTGCCAATTTTTAGGTCTTTTTTCTGTCCTTTAAATATTTATCATCCACCAGGCGACACTCTTTGTAGCATTCTTTTAGCTTTTGATTATTTAATGAATCCAGAAATGTATAATTTTAACACTACTAATTCAAAGATTGAAAATTCTCAAAAAGATGGTAAGAAAAGAGCTCAAATTTTGCTTGAGGAATGCAAGTCGCAGCTATCAGGTCATTTACATGAACTTTTAGCTAAGTTTGATTCTGATACAGGTTTAATTCATCAAAAATATTCACTTTCAGGAATCCGCGATGGGCTTAAAAGAAAGAGTAGCTTTTATGAAAATGTAATAGTTTGGAAAACGTTAGAGTTATCAATTAAATTTAACTTAATCAAAAAAGAAGATTTAAGAACTTGGGAAAACCCAGATTTTTTGAAAGAAAAAATTATTGAACAATATTGTAAAAACGAAATTATTTATAACGATCAAACAGAAAAAAATGATTTATTAGAAAATATCTCAGCCGATTTTTTAGTTTCAAATAGTCTTAAATTCTTCAATCTTAAGAATAAAAGAGATAAAACAATTTTGAAAAATCAGGTAGATAAAATTATAAACTCTGTTCTTTTAACTCCTATTGGTATCTTTTATAGTCAAAAAAATCCAAAAACGTTAGAATTGCCGGTAAGAATTGCCACCCCAGATTATATGGGACAAACAGTTTGGTCTCACTGGAGTGTTGAATTTTGTAACCTACTTTTAGATTTGAATCAAAAAAAATACACTAAACTATCTCGGTCAATTTGTGAAAATCTCTATCAAAAAATTGAACAAAATAAAGGTTACCCTGAACTTTATGGTAAAAATCTAAATTTATACAAAACTAAATTTTATGTTTCAATGCTTGATACAGGTTGGATTGTTAATTTTGAGGATTTGAGATTAAGGATTTAAGTCTAAATTAACCAGATCTCAAGATCCTGAGATAAATTTAGAATAGGTTCTTACTTATTCAGCACTCATTTATTCACCTCCTTATTGACCTACCATTTTACAAAAACGAAAAAATCCTTTTGAATAAAGGAATATGAGTGGTAACAATGTTGTTTTAAGGTTTTCAGATGTTTGTTTTGGGTATTCTGAAAAAAGAATGCTATTAGATCATGCTAATTTTTCTTTGCGAGAGGGAAGTAAAGTTACTATTATGGGGCAAAATGGTGCGGGAAAAAGCAGTTTATTAAAGCTTATTACCAAAGAAAACACCCCTATTGAAGGAAAAATTTCAATTGAAAATGGTGCTAAAATTGCTATTTCTAAACAGGTTTTTTCACCAGAAGAAAAAGAATTGTTGTTTCGCGATTATTTTGCAAACGCGTTTGATGATATTCCCTATAATTTAGACAAGCAAATTGCCGAAGTAATGCAAGAAGTTGGGCTTGAAAACTACGATTTAGATAGGGCTATTAAAACCTATTCAGGTGGGCAACAAGCCAGAATTTTACTTGCCTTTGCACTTATTCAAAAGCCTGATATTTTGCTGCTTGATGAGCCTACGAATAATTTAGATGAAGTGGGAATTGGCATGCTTACCATGTTTTTAATTATGTACGATAAAACCTGTTTGGTTATTTCCCACGATGCCGATTTTTTAAATTCCTTTACCGATGGCGTGTTGTACGTAAACACTAATAACAAGCAAATAGAGCAGTATTCAGGCGACTATTATTCGGTGGTTGATGAAATTGAAGCCCGAGTAGAGCGAGAAAAATTACAAAATGCTCGAATGGAGCGTCAAATTCAAGATCAGAAAGATAAAATTAATTTCTTTGCCAACAAAGGAGGAAAAATGCGTAAATTAGCAAGTAAATTGCGTGATCAAGTTGCAGATGCTGAAGAAAGCAAAGTGGAAGTTCGCCGAGAAGATAAAACAATTCGACCATTTACCATAACAAGACAAACTGATTTATCCGGGCAGACCTTATTTTTACCAACCGTTACTGTGGTAGAAGCGGGGGTTCCTATTCACAAACCAATTAATTTAGAGTTTAGAAAATCAAGCCACATTCAATTTGCAGGGCCAAACGGAATTGGAAAAACAACACTTTTAAACGCCATTGCAAACAAAACACTTGATGGAATGGAATTTCAACCCGATTTAAAAATTGGATATTACAGTCAAGATTTTCACAATTTAAATTACGGAATTACGGTGCTTGAATCGCTTATTTTAGTGATGGGGCTCGATCCAAAAGCTCTTCTTTCGAAAGATGATGAAAACAAAATTCGCTCGGTAGCGGCTGGGTTTTTAATTGGTGGAAAAGAAATGGAAACGTTGATTGGTGATTTATCGGAAGGTCAAAAAGGTCTAGCCGCATTCGCCCATTTGGTGTTACAAGAACCAGGATTACTTATTTTAGACGAGCCTACAAATCACATTAATTTCCGTCATATTCCTGTTATTGCTGAGGCGTTGTCGAAATACGAAGGGGCGATGATTTTAGTAAGTCACGTACCCGATTTTGTAAGCCAAATTCGCATTGATAGTGTAATTGAACTTGGCAATTTGTAATTGGGTGTTAAGCTAAAACCGAATTCCCCTCGTGAGGGGTGGACGCGTTAGCGGACGGGGTGTTTCCTGGTATTCATGATCGGTCTATTCATTATTCCCAATGTTGTTATGAATTGGAGTACTATCATCCTGAATGTATTTCAGGGTCTAAAACCTGATGCACAACCTTGACAAACTCAAAAAAAAACGATGTTGCGAGTAATTTAGATTCACTTCTGAAGAATTTCCAACTTAAAAACATATTTTTATGGAAGGACAACCAGCTAGTTAAAAACTATCTTAAACCCAGGTTTGATTCATCGAGATCTTATACCTGGTTTTTTCATGCTTAAAAATGGAAACGCAAGGATTCCTCTACAATTTATGCTAAACATGGCGATCCGTGATCGCCGCTACAAAACAAATTTGACAATAAAACAACAAAATTTTACAATTTATGTAATAAAACTTACATATTATGTCAGTAAAAACACAAAATCCTACCATTCATGTTTCACTTACACCAACACTGGCCAACTTTATAGATGAGTTAGTAGCTACTGGTTTATACAGTAACGTAAGCGAGGTTATTAGAGAATCTTTACGAGAAAAATATCAGAAAAATAATCAAAAAAGTGAAAAGGTAAAAAAATTAAAAGAGGCTCTACAAGTAGGTTTAGATGAGGCTAAAAGAGGAGAGTTTGTAGAAACTACAATAGAAGAAATGATACAAAAAGTAAAAGATAGAAGTGAGCCATGGCACAATACAAAATAACCCCACAGTCGAACCAAGATATTGAGGATATTCTGTTTTATACCAAATTATTGTGGGGAGAAAAACAAATGGAGAAATATGCCAAAGAAATATATCAAGTTTTAAGTAATGTCGCGTTGTTGCATGAACTTGGAAATGTGGCTGAATCTGTTTCAATAAGTATAAGAAAAATACCAGTGGGCAAACATATTGTTTTTTATGAAATTCAAGGTGAAATTGTTTGGATTTTAAGAGTGTTACATTCAAGTATGGATGTAGAGGATGTGGATTTTGAATAGAAGTTTTCACTACGGTGTTAAACATAGTGATTCGTGATCGCCTCTACACCACTAAAAAACAATAGCCTTTACCTGGCTACTCCACCAGTCCGATCGGTGTGCGTACGATTCAAACTCGTCAAAAGATGATCCGCATGGGGAAAATAGGATATTTATTTCTTGAATATTCTTCGTTTGTGCCAAAGCAATCAAATCTTTCAAAAATTGTGGATACACCTTCGTAACCGTATCATAAAAAGGAAGGAGTGGTGCGTTTATTGATTCAATACTTACCTCAGGTTGAAACAAGCTACCAATTTCGCCATTCCCAAACCAACCATACAGTTTCCCTGATGCTATACTTTGATTCATAAGCTCAATCAGTTCCTGCGTATCGCCACCCTTGTTAAGCCCAGCCACGTGAAGCACTAACCATGAAGGATATGCTTGTTCAGTAAGTGAGTGTATTGCCGCTGCAACAGCATCAGGTTCGGTGGCTGCACCGTCATCCCAAAATTGTATGCGAATATTGCTTGCCTCTGTTTGATGAACGAGTTGGAGGCGATGACTAACACCTTGAAATGTTTCAAGAGATTGTTTAAAAACATCGGCAAATTCAGCTAATGTTGACTCGATAGCTTGTAAATCGCTCTGTTGCTCAGTAAGAAAAGCAGCTACTGCGTACACAGCCTGTGCGGTATTTTTTTCGTTATGCTTTCCAGGAAGTGGTAAATGAGCTTGAAGAAGTATGTTAATAATATGTTCAGCTTTTAAAGCATCAATAGCAATAACGTTTTTATACAGTAAATCAATACTGGTGCGTGAACGTATTTGGTCAGTAATAATTGCAATATCATTGCTCGATTGATAGCGTAAAATAGTGTCTTTTGCTGCCCAATATTCAGCTACATCGGCGTGTTGATTCAAGTGATCAATAAAATAATTCGTAACAACCGAAATATGAGGAGAATAGCGTGCTACATCAAGGTCTTGCAACTGGAATGAAGAAAGTTCTATTACAAACACGGGGTTTTGCGGTGGGTTCGAGACCTCTTTCCAAAATGTATACGGAGAAATATTGGTACTATTCCCACAATAAAAAACTTCGGGAAATTGGCTTGGTTGTGAAGTGTGAAGACTGTTTAAAACATGATAAATAAGAGAAGAAGTAGTTGTTTTTCCTTTTGTTCCTGTTACTGCAATAATTCGTGAATGGCAGGCTTCTAAAAAGAAAATAAGGCTTGACTGAACACGATCAGCACCTTTTTGCTGACGAAACTGTTCAAGCTCGGGTTTTTTGCTCCAAACACCTGGCGTTTTGAATACCCAACCAATTTCAGGTTGCTGCAAACAGGCAAGATACTGCTCTCCAAAAAAAGTTGTAATTTCAGGATATGCTGCAAGAAGTTGAATAAAATTGTGATCTGTTGGTGTTTTTATATCGGTAATAACCAGACGAGATGGGCTGATTTTAACCGATTCAAGCAACCACTGTACGAACTGCTGATTCTCAAAACCAAGACCTATAACAGCAATTTTTTCTGAAGATTCAACAACAATACGAGAAAACCAAGACATAAAGCAAATAAGCTTAATTAGTTTGAATTAAAGGCTTTTTGAGCATCAGCAAACACTGCATCAGGCGATTTATCTGCATCTATTTCAACAATATCGATATATTGCGATGTGCCCATAACAGCTAAAATCTCATCTTTAAAATCGGTGTATTGAATGGCAAAGCGTTTTTTAATAATTTCTGTGTCTGTATCAAGATCGCGTTGAAATGGTTTTTGCTGACCTACACAAGCTGCCAAGGCCTCGTTATATGAAGAATATGGTTTATCGCTTCCTTCAATCCAGTATCTATTTTTGATACGATCGAGCACTGCATCAAGTGAGATTGTGAGGTGAATAAACAATGTTTTTATTTTTTCTTGCTCAAGAAATTGAGCAAACCACGCCGCCTGTTCAGTATTTCTTGGAAACCCTTCAAACAACAATTTTTCACCCGATTCCAGCATTCGTTTAATGTCTTTTTCCATTACCACTTTTACATCTTCGAAATCAACAAGTTCGCCATTAGTAAGTCGCTGTTGGATACGTGCAACACGATCGAGCTCGGGTGAGTTTGGATAATCGTACTTCGCAATGAACGATTTTAACATCGAGCTCATGCCCAATACAGTAAGTCCGTACTGTTCAGAAAATTTGAATGCTTGAGTTCCTTTTCCACTTCCTGGACCGCCAAAGAAATTAACCAACTGATATGATGATAAAGACACGTGAACAATAAAAAATTAAATAATTTTAGATAAATAAAAGAGAAAAAAAGATGCTAGAGCTGAGGAGTTTCGAACAAATTGAGGATAATTTGATGAACTTTGTCAATAGATTGTTTTGCATCAACTTCACACATTCGAATGTGGTTTTTACTCCGATAAATCTCCAAAATTTCGCTGGCATGCTTCCCATACAAATTCACGTATCGAGTGCGTGTTGTAGCTTCATCTTGGTCTTCTTTACGCATCATTGGCTGCACACCTGGTGGGCAATGTTTAAGAGCATCTTCGTAAGATGGGTACGGATGCTGATCGCTGGGAACATAGTAACGATGAAGAATACGAGCAACCGAGTCTTCAATATCTAACGGAAGGTGAATAAATGCACTATCAATATTTTCCTGTTTTAACATGCTACTAATCCACTGCGATTCTGGCGGTAGTGCACCTGGTTTATCCATAATCACGTTCTTTCCTGAATGAATTAAATCTACAATTCGCTTCCCAATAATAAACAGCAAGTCATCAGTTAAAATTGCCTCACCTGTTGTAAGTGCATGATTTACTCGGTTTGCCATGGTGCTGTGAATACTGGCAGAATCGTCTTTGTAGGTTGCAGCGAACTGCCGAAAAGCGTGCCCCCAATCTAAAAATTCTAACCCAAACTGTTCGCTTAATAAATTTGCCTGAGTACCTTTGCCACACCCTGGTGGGCCGTATAATATGATAAGCTGCGGAAATGCATATTCTGCCATATAAAACCTATTGACCTTAAAATAGCCAAATTTGTCAAGAAAAATAGAGAAATTGATAATTGATGCAATTCGCTCATCCCCTCGCTATTCACTATTCACTTTTCACTATTCGCTTTTTACAGCCTATTTGACCAAAATGAATCTTTTTTTCAGTGTTTAACCATGCTTCCTGAATCAATTGATGTACTTGCTCATACCTTGCGATATTTTCCTGGGGTTGGAAAGCGAAGTAGCCAAAAATTGGCGTTAGATATTCTACAACTCGAAACAGAACAGTTTACCGAATTTACTCAAGCGGTGGAAAAAGTGCGTGCAGAGGTACATTTTTGCAAAACGTGTGGCTTTTTTGCTGGAGGTGATCAGTGTGAAATTTGCCGCGACACCAATAGAATAAACTATCAAATTTGTTTGCTCGAAAAACCAACGGATGTGATAAGTG
>Ga0316610_1000142_pt1 | contig 19676 bp, 13 predicted proteins | sample MIS2017111B_MG_FD_207677 | JGI IMG/M metagenome (GOLD analysis project Ga0316610, IMG submission 207677) | Microbial mat bacterial communities from Middle Island sinkhole, Lake Huron, Michigan, United States - MIS.2017.111B | ecosystem: Environmental > Aquatic > Freshwater > Lake > Sediment... | reverse complement strand
ACCTTGGCCGATCAAACAATTTCTAGTTTTGCTTCAATTTCTGCCATTGTTCCCGTGCTTGGTATAACCAAAAATTTTGTTCCATCAAGTGCAGCTCCAAACGACACGGTAAGTTTTGAAATTACACTTACAAATACTGGTGACGCAACGGCATATGATGTAAGTATTTCAGACACTATTGACACCACAAAGCTTACAAATGTGAATTTTGGCAGCACACCAGCTGGATTTAGCGGAAGTTTCGCTCCATCAGGATCAACCACACTGCTTACCTATTCTGGTGGTAGTATAGCACCTGGGCAAACACTTACCTTTTCAGTAACTGGTATTCTTGCTAGTAATTTAACAAACGGGCAAACAGTTTCAAATACTGCAACACTTGCAGCAGCTTCAACACTTCCAGGGTCTTCTGTGTATGAACGTACATTTGGTCCTATGAATGCAACAGGAAACTTAACAGTGCAAACTCCTGATATTTCTGTTTCAAAAACGGATGGAGTTGCTATTCTTGCTCCGTCAAACACTGGTCGATACACTATTACTGCATCAAATATTGGAACCTACAAAGCCGATAACGTTGTTATTACTGAAACACTTCCTGCCAACACAACCTTCAATGCATTGGCAAGTTTGCCTACAGTGTGGACAGACATGGGCGGTGGGGTTTATACAACAGATGTTGGTACTATTTTAGCGTCTGCTAATAAGGTGGCTTATTTTGCAGTAACAGTAAACAACCCCGTTCCAGCAGGAGCAAATCAAATAGTCAACACGGTAACGGTAACAGAAGATGGTACTCACGGAAGCGATCCTAATTTAGCAAACAACACCGCAACCGATACCGACACAATAATAGCCGCCCCCGATCTTGTTATAACTAAAACTGATGGAGTAACTACCGCAGTTCCAACCGACACACTGACGTACACTCTCACCATTTCAAATAACGGAAACCAAGATGCAACAGGAGTTGTTATTACCGATAATCTTCCTGCAAATACAGCGTATCAATCTTCCTCAGACTCAGGTTTTGTATCGGGAGCTAGTGATCAAATATCTTGGCCAACAATTAGCTTAGCAGCTGGTGCAACAACTACAAGAACCGTAACCGTAACTGTAAATGCAACTATTCCAGCGGGTATTTCATCAATTATAAACAACGCAACAGTATCTGATGATGGTACAAACGGAAGCGACCCAAACCCAGGGAATAACAGCACGTTCGACACCGACACATTAAACGCCGCACCCGATTTAGCCATCACAAAAACTGATGGATTAACCACCGTACTTCCAAACGATACACTTAGTTACACCCTCACTATTTCAAACAACGGAAACCAAGATGCAACAGGTGTTATTGTTACCGATACACTTCCTGCAAATACAACCTATCAATCATCATCAAATTCAGGTTCAAATTCAAGTGGAACTATTACTTGGCCAACATTTAACCTTGCAGCAGGTGCAACAACAACTCGTACTGTAACCATCAAAGTAAATGCAACTATTCCAGCAGGCATTTCATCAATAACCAACACCGCAACAGTAGCTGATGACGGTACAAATGGAACCGATCCAACCCCAGCAAATAATACAGCAACCGATACCGATACGTTAACTGCAAACCCTGATTTAAGTATATCAAAAACCAATTCACAAACAGTTGTTTCGCCAAATCAAACACTTGCGTATCAAATAGCGGTTACAAATAACGGAAATCAAGGTGCAAGTAACGTGCTGGTAACCGAAACAGTTCCTCTGTATTCAATGTATAAATCGGCAGGTTCAAGTAGCTGGAGTTGTGGAAATAATTCACCAGCAGGAACAACTTGTACCCTTGCTATAGCCAATATCAACGCGGGGCAAACGGTAAATGTAACATTTGTAACATTGCTAAACGCCACCATTCCAACAGGTATTTCGTCTATCGCAAACACCACAACAGTAGCTGATGACGGAACAAATGGAGCTGACCCAACCCCAGCAAACAACACAGCAACCGATACCGATACCCTCAACGCCGCTCCCGATTTAACCATCACAAAAACCAACGGGCTTACAACTGTTATTCCTGGTCAAATTGCTACTTACACCCTCACTATTTCAAACAACGGAAACCAAGATGCAACAGGTGTTATCATAACCGATACACTTCCTGCAAACACAACTTATCAATCTTCATCAAACTCAGGTTCAAATTCAAGCGGAACTATTACCTGGCCAACATTTAATTTAGCAGCAGGTGCAACAACAACTCGTACCGTAATTATTCGAATCAGCTCAACAATTCCAGCAGGTATTTCATCTATCACCAACACGGCTACAGCAGCTGATGATGGCACAAATGGAAGTGATCCAACCCCAGCAAATAATACCGCAACCGATGTTGACACTCTGAACGCATCTCCTGAACTTGCCATAAGCATTCAAGATGGAAATGTAGCAGCAATACCATCATCTTCGGTGCTTTACATTGTAGATTATTTAAATAGTGGAGTACAAAATGCAACAGGAGTTGTAGTAACCTTTACTGTGCCACAACATACAACGTTTGATGCCACAAATTCTTCGCCAGGCTGGAGCTGTAGCGATGGAGCAGTTGGTGGAACTATTTGTACGTACAACAAAGGTAATTTTGCCGTGGGCGAATACATTATGATGAATGCTCGTGTAAGGGTAAATGCAACTATTCCCGCTGGTGTTACAACTACAACAGCCTCAACGTCTATTAGCGATGACGGAGCAAATGGCCCAGAAGGAAGCATGATTGATAATTTTGATTTTGAAGACACGCCAATTATTGCAACCCCCGATTTAACCATCACAAAAACCAACGGGCTTACAACTGTTATTCCTGGTCAAATTGCTACTTACACCCTCACTATTTCAAACAACGGAAACCAAGATGCAACAGGTGTTATCATAACCGATACCCTTCCTGCAAATACAACCTATCAATCTTCATCAAATTCAGGTTCAAATTCAAGTGGAACTATTACTTGGCCAACATTTAATTTAGCAGCTGGAGCAACAACCACACGCACAGTAACTATTCGAATTAACTCAGCAATCCCCACAGGTATTTCATCTATCACCAACACGGCTACAGTGGCTGATGATGGCACAAATGGAAGTGATCCAACACTATGGAACAACAACACGTTCGACACCGACACATTAAACGCATCTCCTGATTTAACCATCACAAAAACTGATAACGGTGCTCTTGCTACTCCTTCAAATGTTATTTCCTACACCATCAATTACGCCAATAACGGAAACCAAACAGCAACGAATGTTATCATCACCGAAACCGTACCTGAATATGCCAGTTATGTAGCAACAGGTTCATCTGCATTTAGTTGTAGTGATGGCTCTCTTTCTGGAACAACGTGTACCCTTGCTATTGGAACCTTAAACCCAGGGGAATCGGGAAGTGCCACATTTATTATCACTATAAATTCAACTCTTCCAGCTGGTATTGATCAACTTTCAAACACCGTTTCAATTACTGATGATGGAACAAATGGGCCAGATCAAAATCCAGCCGATAACACAAACACAGAAATTACTACATCCGATGCCACTCCCGATTTAACCATCACAAAAACCGATAACGGACTTAGCAAAGAACCTGGTCAAACCCTTTCTTACACTATCAATTACGCCAATAACGGAAACCAAACAGCAACGAATGTTACCATTACTGAAACAGTACCTGAATACGCCAGTTATGTAGCAGCAGGTTCATCAGCATTTAGTTGTAGTGATGGAGCACTTTCTGGAACAACGTGTACCCTTTCTATTGGAACTCTTACTCCTGGTCAATCGGGAACTGCAACCTTTGTTGTTGTAGTAAATTCAACACTTCCAGCTGCTATCGATCAACTTTCAAACACCGTTTCAATTGCTGATGACGGTACAAATGGAACCGATCCAAACCTATCTAACAACACCGCAACCGAGCTTACCCCACTTCAAGCAGCACCAAATTTAGCTATTACCAAAACGGACGGTCTCACTTCTATTGGAAACAATCAAACATTTACCTACACTCTTACCATTTCAAACAACGGAAACCAAGATGCAACTGGTGTTATCATCACCGACACTCTTCCTGCCAATTTCACTCCAACAACAATCTCCGATTTAGGAATTGAATCGAGTGGAATTATTACGTGGCCAGGTGTTAATATTACAGCTTCCTCTCAAATTACTCGAACTGTTGAAGGTACATTTAGTACAGGTGCAACCTTGCAAGCAGGTGTGGAGCAAATCACCAATACAGCATCTGTAACCGATGACGGAACGAACGGATCGGATTTAGACGGTAGCGATAACCAAGCAACCGACACCGATAATGTAACAGGTAACCCTGATTTACAAGTAACTATTACCGATAACAAAACAGTGGCAACCACAGCTGAAATTGTTCCTTACACTATCGAGTCAAAAAATGTTGGTTCGCAAGACGCTTCAAATGTTGTACTTACCGTGCAAATTCCTACTGGTTTACAGTATGTTTCAGCAGGAAGTACTTCAGGTTGGAATTGTGTTGGCTCAACCTGTACCCTTCAGTTGGGTACCGTAAATGCAGCAAGTACTGTAAATTCAACTATTGTATTTCAGGTCGACAGTCCTGTTTCTATTGATAGCGTTCTTGTTCCTGTTTCCATTAGCGATGATGGGGTAGGTGGGGCTGATCCAACGCCTGCGAATAATGAAAGCTCAGACCTCGACACCTTGGTTGGAAATCCAAACTTAACTATAATCAAAACTGATGGGCAAAGCGTTCTTTCAGCAGGTCAAGAAACTGAATACACCCTTACCGTAACAAATAATGGCGATATTATCACAACAGGAATAACTATTACCGATACCTATCCTTCAACACTTACTTTTGTTTCTGCTTCAAATTCAGGGGCAAATAATCCAACAACTCATGAAATAGTGTGGTCGGGTATAACGCTTCTTCCAGGTCAAAGTACTCAGGTAACGGTGCGGTTGAAACTTGACGATGCCATTGCAAGCGGTGTTGAAAACATTATCAACTCAGCAAGCGTAACAAATGATGGAACTCACGGTAGCGAAACAGATACCAACGATAACACAAGTTCCGATACCAACACAATTGACGCAGCACCCGATTTAACTCTTCAGCAAATGCTGCTTCCTGTTTCAATATTCCCAGATCAAGTATTAACCTATCAACTCGATTATTCAAACGTTGGAAATCAAGATTCTACAGGAGTGCTCGTTTCCTTCGTTATTCCAACAAATACCGAATATGTACCAACTCCAGGCTGGACGTGTAGCGGCATTATTGCTGGTTCAACCTGTACATTCAGTGTTGGAAATCTTCCTGTTGGGCAGCAAGGTAGTAGAAATATTCAAGTAAGAGTACTTTCAATCATTAATCCAAACAATCGACAAATTCAAAACACCGCTTCTATTGCCGATGATGGAAATAATGGAAGTGAAATTACCATGGTGAATAATAACGATTTAGCCGATTCTCTTATTCCAGTGGCTGATGTAAGTATGGAAAAAACGGTTGATAAAACTCAGGCAAAACTTCAAGATCAACTTACGTATACATTTACTTATCGAAACCTTGGCCCCGATACCGCGACAGGTATTACCTTTGAAGACACTCTTCCTACTGAACTTCAGTTTATATCAACAACACTTGATGGAAATAGTATAAGTACAACAGCAACAACACTTTCAAATGGACAAACAAAACTTACCTTTGCCGTTCCCGATTTAGGCCCTGGAATTGAAAAAGTTCTTTTCGTTCGAACAAAAATTATTCAAGTTCCTACAGGTAATTCTATCGTGAATAATGCAAGCATTAAAGCTCGTGAAGTTGATCCAGAACTCTCGAATAATCGTAGTGGGGTAGGGGTAACTATTTTGAAAAACTCAGATAACATTACAACTGTTCGAACTGGTGCTTTTGAAGAAAACATCGTTGTTAACAGTATCTTTTCATTGTTTATTCTTATCCTCTGTGCATGGCTTGTTTCTGTATCACTTCAACAGTGGCCTCGTACAAATCGTTCATAGGTGGTAGGTATCTATTTCTTGACAACTCTGTTGAATCTTTGATATTGCAATGATGTTATTATTTAATACACAGTTATCTTTGCACTATGTCTTTTTCAACCGTTGTTTCTCGAATTTTCCTTACTCTTGGAATTGTAAGTTTTTCTCTTTCTTTCGCTCTTCCTGTACAGGCAGCTCAATTTGTTCAGCCTGATGACGCTGGAAATGTAAGTTTTAACAAACTCGATCAAGAAAATATCTACGGAGCAGGTTCACAAGTCACTGTTTCTCAGCGTGTAATAAACGATGCAGTCGTTGCAGGTGAAACAATTAATGTTACCAAAGATGTTGATGTAACGGGTGGTATTTTAGCCGCTGGTCAGCAATTAAATATTACTCCACGTACTGTTGGTTCTTCTGTTCGTGCAGTAGGTCAAACCATTGTTCTTAGTGGTTTTGTACGAAAAGATGCTGTTTTAGCTGGTCAAACAGTTACTCTTAAAAACGTGAAAATTGGTGGTGATCTTGTTGTTTCAGCAAATAATATTATTGTAGAAGATAACGTTATTATTCAAGGTAAAATTTACGCCTCTACCTCATCAATAAAAGGAACGTTAACAAATGTTTCAGGAAAAGATATAACCATTCAAACCACAAAAAATGAAGATTTTTCATCCGTTGTAGCAGCCGCAGCAGGTATTAACTGGTTTGCTTTTGTATATTCTACTTTTGGTTCTGTGGTAGTGTTAGCAGCACTTATATTCTTCCTATCAAAAAAGAATGTGCTTCAGGTTTCTCAGGTTGCGTTCAACAATATTTTCGGAAAAGATCTTCTTCTTGGTTCACTGGTATTTTTCTTAACCATTCCTATTATTGCCATTGCTTTTGTGTTCACTGTTGGACTTCAACTTTTGCCTTTGGTATTTATTTTGTACGGTTTATGGTCACTTCTTGGCATTTACTTTTCAATTTACGCTGCAAATTTTGTTCGCAATACATTTAACCTTTCGTTCAATTTTAAATACCTTGTTGCCGCTCTTTTTGTAGTAAACATTGTGTTCAGTTTCATTCCATTTATAAATGCTATTTGGGGAATTATATGGTTCATCTTCAGCCTTGCTCAGTTTGGGTTTGCACTTCGAACAGTATACTCTTCGTTGAAAAAATCTTTGAATACAGAAGTGGTGTAGTTTGTTAAAACAAATAAACAAAATCTTATTTTTGCCCTGAATTTATTTCAGGGTTTTTTGTTGCTTCATTTTTCCCACTCCACAGCCAAAACCACAACGCTAACGATAGTGGCCAAACGGTTAAAAATGGCACAACATCACGCAATTCTATTTCTTGTTGATGAAGTTGAAACGGTAGGGCTAAAATATCCCACGAGTTAAACCTCCATTCTCTTCCAATGTAAATGCCAACGCAGCTTATAAACCAAATAAAAACAGATGCGGCAAGTTTCCATTTTTCTGCAACGTAATTGTCTAAAAATAATTTCAAACTTTCAAACGCCGTAAATATGCCAATAATTGCCACGTTCATAAAATACATCACATCGAACCAATATGGAACATTCCAGTTATTGCTAGGGCGAATATGAATCATATCTGTTATTAAATAGGCACTATTGGGAAAAAATGCAAACCATAGGAAAATCAAAAAATACACCAAAAGAGAGTTTTTATTCCGCCTTTGTAATTCCAACGCACCAAGAATAAAGGCTAGGGGTAGAAAGGCCAAGAATGTATTCCAAGCAAAAAATGAGTAGTGAAAACTTTGTGCAATAGCAAGCAACACAAAAAAGAATGAAGTTATAATACCTAGGTAGGTAAAGCGGCTGTAGATTGTTTTGGGCATGGTTGGGTATTTATTTCTTATAATTCTCATTATTTTTTAATAATTCCACTGGGTTAATTTTAAACTGTAGCATTTGACTACTTTTTCTACCTCCATCGCCACCTTTTCTTTGCATTCCAATCTTCCCAATTTTTAAATTTCCTTGCTTCGTAATTTTAACATCATCACTTCCAAAAAGATTCATTACTTCGTTTATCGATTTTAAAGTCCAGCTTATTTCTCCATCTAAATTTAAAACTACAAGCATCCAATCAGCTGAAAATTTACCTCTGCCTTTCAGAATGTCAGACACAATCAAAATTTTATTTCGTTCAAAAAATTGAATGAGATCATCAACTTCTGGTTGTTCTATTTCATCTAAAAACATTCTTCTTGAATCTCTCACATCTTGTTTATCTGGTTCTGATTCTCCAGTGTAAAATTTTAAAGTTTGGGCTATGCTTTGTGGAATATTCCACATTTCCACGTATTTATCTACCCATCTTTTATCTATTTGATTAAAGCCTGAAGGATTGCTTACAAGTTTAATTGATAAGTTTTGCTCGTCTATGGCTTTTTTAAAGTAAATTGTAACTTGTACCTGAACATCAGTTTTGAAGTTTCCACCAACTTTTAGAGCAATCACTTTTTCAATCTCATCGAGATCATACCCCATAATTTTAAGACACTCTTTAACCTCCAGATCCGTCTCCCAGTTGTTAAATTTATTAAGTACAGTTTGCTCATTTATAAAACCGTGCTTTGCAATAATTGAACCGAAATCTGCTGTGTGTGTTTTTCCATTTGCCATAAGATTTGATTACTTTGATTGTTTTCTAGTTTGTTTAATACTTCTTCAAAAACAGCTTTTAAAACTGGTATAACAACACTATTACCAAATTGTTTATAAGCTTGAGTTTTAGTTACTGCTATTTTAAAACTTTCAGGGAACCCCATAACTCTTGCACACTCTCTGGTTGTTAATTTACGAACCTTTTCGTTTATTAAGTAAGCCCCTGTTTTTGAACCCGCACCCCCTCCATGTGCTGACAGGGTAATGCTGTGACCTAAAGGGCTGTAAATTCTTTCTCCTTGACCCCCTTTGTTGATTGTGCCAATTCTTATTGGTTTTTGTGGGTAGCAACCAAAAATATCTTTTTCAATAATTACTGGTTTCAAATAAATGTCCTCTCTTATAATCTCACAGGCTTTTGTTTCTGGGCTATCTTTCTCTAAAATATCGAGCAAACTTATTTGCTGACCTGCTTTTCTAGGAAAATCAAAAGTGGTAACATTCAAATCTTTTCTAAAAGCGATAATATAAATTCTTTGCCTGCTCGTTGGTGCTCCAAAATTACTGCTATTGAGAACTTTGTAGAACGAGTTGTAACCAATTTCATCAAGAGTTTGAATTACTGTTTTAAGAGTTTTTCCATTATCATGACTTGCAAAATTTTTTACATTTTCTAAAAATAAAACTTTAGGTTGATGATATTGAGCAATTCTTGCTACATCAAAAAAAAGCGTGCCTCTAGTGTCTTCAAACCCTCTTTTTTTACCTGAAATACTAAAAGCCTGACAAGGAAAACCACCACACAAAATATCATGGCTTGGAATATCCTTAGCATCAATTTTTGTAATATCTCCAGTAGGAATTTCTCCAAAATTTGCCATGTATGTAGTTTGTGCGTGCTTGTCCCACTCACTAGAAAAAACACACTCCAAATCGAAGCTTTCCAAAGCGTATCTAAACCCTCCTATACCTGCAAATAAATCTATAAAAGTATACCGAGACATTTTTTCTGATTAACAGTTAATGTAATTATCTTTGTTTAGTTAAGTGTCAATAGTAATTTTTCCCTACCCAACCTTCCAAACTCCCCAACCCCAAACGTAGTCGTCAATTTGATAGCCTGCTTGTTTTGCTTCATTTCGCAAGGTGTCTGCCACAGCCCAGTTTTTTTCCTGTTTTGCCACCGCTCGTTTTTGTGCTAAATTCAAAACATCTTCTGGAATAGTTGGTAACAAATCAAGCTGCAAAAATTCACGTTCCCATAGCTCAATAGCAGCCACATTTCTTGCGTTTAAACTTCCACTTTTGTTCATTTCTGAAACGGTTTGCGTTACCACTTCTTGAAATTTTTCCACAAATTTTGGTGTGTTTAAATTATCCAACAAATAGTTTAGTAACGCTTGTTTTTGTTTTTCACTTACTGTTTTTTCACCCGTTACACCATCTGCCTTGTGTTCAGCAAAAAAGCGAATAGCTGCTACATCTTTTTTCAAGTTATTTAATCGTGTTTGCGACTGCTCCAATTTTTCCCACGTAAAATTCAGCTGCTCAGAATAGTGGTGTTCCATCAACATTAACCGATAGGCAAGGGGAGTAAATCCGTGTTCTTCAATAGACTCAAACCCCGTGTCTTTTTTCAGCCCTGTTATCACATACACATTCCCCAAACTTTTACTCATTTTGCCACCGTCAACCATTACAAATTTATTGTGCACCCAAAAACGTGAAAGGTTAAACCCAAGTGCCTCCGACTGAATAATTTCGTTTTTATGATGAACATCAATATGATCTTCACCGCCAGTGTGAATGTCTATTTCAGCAATCGTGTTATCTTGTTTTAGTGAAGAAATTGAAGAAAAAAGCTTATGACCAATTGTTTGGCTAATCATACACACACATTCAGAATGCCACCCAGGAGCTCCCCATGCATTAAGCCGATCATCAGCTGGAATTTCATGTATTAAATCAGCTACCGACACAAAATCGGTAAATTTCCATTTTTGCAAACTCTGTTCATCTACAAATTTCCACAGGGCAAAATCAAGCCCAGATTTTTTTTCTGAATCTACAATTTCTCTTCCCGTAAAAGTTGAGTTATTTCCTTTTTGCTGACGTTTCTGAGTAGCTAAAATATGTTTTAATTGAGGACTTATTGTATCTTCATGAGTGTTAAAAAACTGCTCAACTTGGTTAAAATTGAGGTAAATTCCATCATCGGTTACATATGCCTTGTTATCTTTCAAAAGCGTTAAGGCAAGCAGCATTTGCTCTTCAATATACTCGGTAGCCTTCGGATTTTTATCTCCAACGGGTAAATCAATATGCAGTGCAGTGCATTGTTTACGGTAATCGTTCGTATAAAATTGTACAATTTCTTCAACTTTTTTGTTTTCTCGCTTTGCTCCAGCCTCCAACTTATCTTCACCATCGTCGCCATCACCAACCAAGTGCCCAACGTCAGTAATGTTTGAAACCCAGTTAACCTTCCAGCCAGCAATAGCGGCAGTTTTAGCAATAGTATCAGGCAGCCAAGCAGCTCGCACATTTCCAATATGTTGAAAATAATACACGGTAGGCCCACAAGAATACATGTTTACAACACCTGGTTGAAGAACAGTTTTTTCTGAAATTTCAACCTTTTCTTTCAAATACGAATCGTAGAGCGTAAACGGGTAAGACATATTTTTTGTATGAACACATTCCGTTGTTTTGTCTAGTTTCGTTAAACCAGCTTATCATGAAATAGGTTACCATTTGGCAAAAAATTAAACCCAGTGTGATATCTGGGTTTGTGATTCGGAGACATATCAGATTAACATGAGATACCTCCTTTTTTATAGATAATCATAATAAATTATCAAATAAATTTAAAAAGTTGTTAATAGTATAAGTTGTATATACTAAAAACAGGAGTATCGGAAATTAATCCTCTACAACTCAAGTAAACAACAAATAAAAAAATGTTGTCAAGAAAAAATGCTTACACCTCTTGTTTGCTACACACAAAGGCAATTGCTTTGTCGCCAATTGTTGGGTTTGCATCAGGCATCATTAAATATGTTTCAGTATTAAAACTGTATTCCGTTGTATCATCAACCGCTAAAAGCTCGTTAGCTGGAATCAGTTCGCCTGTAACAAGTCGTTGCTTATCTATTTTCCAGGTAAAACCAGGGTTAGCGTCTAAACTTGCTAATGCAGTGTATAACAACACTTTTTCTGGTTTTTGCAAGGTTTCAGCAGGGGTTATTATTTCCAAATAGGAAAGGGTTGAAAGAATCTGATCGAGAGCTCTTTTCTTTGCCTTTGGGCTGGTATGGCTTCCACATTCAAACGTAACCGATTTAACTCCATTTTCTAAACAAAACTGCATTAAACTTCCATCAAGTACGGTTTTACTAACCATGAAGTACGTTTCAAAATTACTTACATTCCTTACAAATTCAACTTCTGGATACTCCTCAAGAAGCACGGCCATTGGCTCATCGCTCGAGCTTGTTGAATGAAGGTCAATCCACACATCGGGCTTGTGCTTTTCAATCCATTTTGCCATCTCCTGGGCTCGCACTTTTTCGTACGATTCGCTTATTTCAACGGTTTGCTGTAAACTTTTTTTATCAAAAACTCTATTCAAATTGTGATGAAGGTATCGCTTATTTTGTTTGAATGCTTCAGGGTTTCCCAGTATTAACGTAATAGATCCAGAAGATAACTGTAGCTTGCCAGTTTCCAATAAACTTAAAAGTTCAACAATAGCAGCAGTTCCAGAAGGTTCGCTTCCATGAACCGATCCACTTAAAACAATATGGTGCCCTGGGTGATTACTTTCTAATGTTATAGTAGCTTCAATATCGGTACGTTTGAATTGGTGAGTATAGAATGTTTCGTGCATAGTACAAAGAAGAATAAGAACTGATAAAATAGTGAAAAAAGTCTGTATTTCAGATGAAAAACATGTATTATTCCATCGATATTTTGTCAAATCCACTTGACGAAAAACGCAATCACCGTTTGTATACAAAAGCTTTATCAAAAAATATCTTTCACACGATTATGTTTCGTCGAATTTTGCTTGTACTTACCGATTCTGAACTTCGGTCAAAATTAATTAAAATCCTCTTGTTGCTTGTTGCAGCTCGATTTTTAGCATTCATTCCTATTCCATTTTTAGATGCAGGAAACATTGCCTTAAATATCGATAGTGAGGCAACATTTGCGTTATTAAATGCCATTTCAGGTGGTGCTTACGGTCGTCTTTCTTTTGTAATGCTTGGTATTGGGCCCTACATTACTGCTTCAATCGTTATTCAATTACTTGGAGTTATTGTTCCTAAAATTGCTGAAATTCAGAAGGAAGAAGGAAATGCTGGAAAACAAAAAATTAACCGCTGGACTCGCATGCTTGTTATTCCACTTGCCATGTTGAATGCCTGGGGAATTCTTCAGTATTTATCTACCGATCAAGGTCAAAAACTATTACCAGCTAACCTTACTGAAACCTCTCTTACTCCCCAAGGATTCTGGTCATGGCTTGGTGTTATTCTTTGTATGACAGCTGGAAGTGTTATTATGATGTGGATCGGAGAAATTATTACTGAATTTAAAATGGGTAACGGTACTTCACTTCTTATTCTTTCAGGTATCGTAGTTCGTTTACCACAACAGTTTGGAAGTTCAGTTTCTACTGATTGGGCAAATTTAACCGATGCTTGGTCTCGAGTATTTTCAAATGGAAATACAGGAAAACTTCTTAATTTTGATGTGTGGAAAGCTTTCTTATATGAAAATCCAACGTGGGATCCATTCCGTCAGTTTGTTCTTTCAACCTTTGTTTTTATTGTAACCCTATTTTTGGTAGTATTTATTAATGATGCAGTTCGCCGTTTACAAGTTGTGTACACTCGTCACGGTGTTACCGATACTCAATCGCGTACTCTTTCTCAAGTAAAAGCTGATTTACCAGTAAAAGTTAACATGGCTGGAGTAATTCCTATTATTTTTGCTGTTTCGTTTATTCTCTTCCCAACTATTATTTCTCGGTTTTTAACCACATCAAATATTGAATCTGTTCGTACATTCGCCACAGGTGTTGAAACATATTTAAGTACCGAAGCAAATACAGACCCATTAACAGGTGTAGCTATTACTCAACCAGAAAACGCACCAAATCAGTACGTTGGCGTATACGCAACTCAGAATTTATCTCAAATTGCGGCTGTAAACAATTACGATACAACCAAAGGTCAAGATTTATTCGGGTTTACTATTACAACCTTCCGTGAAGCAAAAGCTGAAAATGGTGTTGAAGTAAAAAACGTATTATTCGATGGTACTCCACTCCGATTCGACTTTAATTCAGGAAATCTTAACTTCTTACCTGAATTTGCAATTAAATGGAATGGTGTTCTATCTTACACATTCTTCTACTTTATTCTTATTATCTTCTTCACTTACTTTTACACAAGTACAGTTGCCTTCAAAACCGATGACGTTGCCGATAATTTACAAAAGTCAGGTGCGTACATTCCTGGTTACAAGCCTGGTGTGGAAACACAAGAATACCTTGGTTACATTGCAAACCGTTTGAACGTAGCAGGTAGTGTTTTCTTAGCTATTATTGCACTTGTTCCTTTCTTATTAAAACAAGGAGATAGCTCGCTAAATAGTATTGTTGGTGGAACCACACTTCTTATTTTGGTTTCAGTAACTATTGAAACTCTTCGTCAAATTGAAGCACAAGCAACAGCAGTAGATTACGATCGATTTACTCAATACTAATTGTTTATTTTAATCTTAGTAATTCATAGCGGAGACTTTAGGGTCTCTGTTTTTTTTGTAAAATTATCTTTACTTAGTTTGATGGTTGACCAATCTATAAATTTGTTTTAGTGTTAGAAATATATGGCCAAAGCTAACCTCCTTATCGACCCACAAACTCAACTTACACCTCGCCAAAGGAATCTTCTTTTTGCTATTATTAAAGAGTTTTGCGATCATGGTGAGTCAATTGGATCGAAGGAATTACAAGAAAAATACGGCTTTGATTTTTCCCCAGCAACTATTCGAAACGAGCTTGCAAAGCTTCGCGAACTTGGCTACCTCTTTCAGCCATTCACCAATTCATCAAATCAGCCAAGCGAAAAAGCCTTCAAACTTTTTATCAATCAGCTATTAACAGGGCTGCAAGTTACCAATCGCCAGCAGCAAGATTTAAAAAAGCAGTTAATGGAAATGGAACATAAGCAACTCAGTTTAAATAAAGAAATTAGCCGTTTACTTGCGTTCGAAACTGGTGGGGTTGCTTTTTCACTCAGTAAAGGAAACGATAGCGTTTCAGGAATTTCCAACCTTCTTAAAACACCTGGAGATGGAAAAGTTTCAGATATTTTAGATTTTCTTGATAACATCGATTTATATAAACCACTTCTTCTTGAAGATTCATCTCAAAATAATCAACCTGATAGTAAAACACCAAACGCTTCAAAATTGCGAACAATTATAGGAACTGATAATCCAATTATTCCACTTGGAAAAGGGTACGCGATGGTTACTACTGAAATTTTCTCTGAAGAAACAGGGGAGAAATCGGTGGTTGGGGTTATTACACCTGTTCATTTGCTGGCAAAAAAGAAAAATTTACAACTTGTTGAAGCCCTTTCAAAATTACTAAATGGAGAACATACCAACAATTAATAACTGAAGTTTTTTTTATTTTAGCAACCTCAAACAGTACTTGACAACTTTTTAAAAAATTATTAGTCTTCTAATCAACAGATTGAACCGTTATATTAACACTATTGTTAGTAAATCAATCTTCAATTCATAAACCATTGAATATATTTATTTTACCTTTTTATGTCTATTGTACTTGGAATCGACCTAGGAACCACCAACTCAGCTATTGCTTATGTAGTTGGAGGTCAACCTAAAATTATTGAAAATGCTGAGGGTGCTCGTACCACTCCTTCTGTATTTTATTATAACACAAAAGATGGTTCAGTAACCATTGGTGAAATTGCAAAACGCAATAGTGTATTGAATCCTGAAAATACTTTTTATGAGGTAAAACGCTTTATTGGTCGCTCATTTTCTGATGATGAAACCAAATCTGACGCTAAAATTTTACCATTTAAAGTTGTTGATGTTTCTGGAAAAGTAAAAGTTGAAGCTACTGATGCAAAAGAATATTCTCCTGAAGAAGTTTCTGCTGCTGTTCTTCGTAAATTGAAAAATGATGCTGAGGCAAAACTTGGTCAATCAATTACTGAAGCAGTTATTACCGTTCCTGCTTACTTTAACGATGCTCAACGTCAAGCAACAAAAGATGCTGGTGAAATTGCTGGTTTGAAAGTTCTTCGTATTATTAACGAGCCAACAGCTGCTGCTCTGGCCTACGGTTTTGAAAAAGGAAAAGATGAAAAGGTATTGGTTTACGATTTAGGAGGAGGAACATTTGATGTAACAGTACTTGAAATTTCGGAAGAAACTATTGAAGTATTGGCAACAAACGGAGATACTCATTTAGGAGGAAAAGACTTCGATCGTTTACTTATCGACTACATTATTGCTGAATTCAAGAAAGAAACAGGTGTAGACTTGGCAAACGATAAAGCTGCTCGCCAACGTATTAAAGAAGCTGCTGAAAAAGCAAAACACGATCTTTCAACTCAAAGTGAGCACCAAATTAACTTGCCATTTATTACCATGGGTGCTGATAGCCAACCTCAACACTTAATGATGTCTATTTCACGTTCTAAATTTGAAGAACTTGCAAAAGATTTAGTTGAACGAACAATGGAACCTGTGAAAAAAGCATTGGCTGATGCTGGCGTTGATAAAGGTCAAATTAACGAAATTTTAATGGTTGGAGGTCAAACTCGAATGCCGATGGTTCAAAAAGCTGTTGAAGATTTCTTCGGTAAAAAACCAAACCTTACGGTAAACCCTGATGAAGTTGTGGCTATGGGTGCTGCTATTCAAGGTGCCGTGTTAAAAGGTGACGTAAAAGACATTTTATTGCTTGACGTTACTCCATTAACATTGGCCATTGAAACAGCTGGAGGTGTTGCAACTACCATGATTCCTCGTAACACAACTATTCCAACTTCAAAATCTCAAGTGTTTTCAACCTATGCTGATAATCAAACAGCGGTTGATGTTCACGTAGTACAAGGTGAAAGGCCACTTGCTGCTGATAACAAATCACTTGGAAAATTCACCCTTTCTGGTATTGCTCCAGCTCCTCGTGGAGTACCTCAAATTGAAGTTGCGTTCGACTTAGATGCAAACGGAATTTTGAAAGTAACTGCTTCTGATAAGGGAACTGGAAAATCTGCCGACATTACCATCACTGGTTCTTCTACTCTTTCTGATGAGGAAAAGCAAAAAGCTATTGATGAAGCAGAACGTCAAAAGGATGCTGATTTAGCAAAGAAAGCAAAAATTGATGCTAGAAATAGTGCCGATCAAACAATTATTCAAATTGAACGCTTAATAAAAGACATGGGTGAAAAATTAGCCGATGATCAGAAAAAAGAGCTTGAAGAGTTGAAAAAAGAGCTTGAAGAAGTTGTAAAAGATGAAAATGCAACCAAAGAGTTATTGGAAGAAAAAACCAAAAACGCTACCGAAAAAATGATGGCTATTGGTGAAAAAATTTATTCTCAAACTACTCCAGGTGCTGAAGGTGAAGCAACTGCTGAAGCTGAGCCAAAGAAGGAAGATGAAAACGTTCAAGATGCCGAAGCTACTCCAAAAGCATAGGTTTTACATTGTGTAACATTACATCGAAAGCTTATAAAACATGAAGAGGGGAAACCCTCTTTTTTTGATGGGAAATTGACAGATAACACTATTTTGTGTCAACTATTACTCTATGACTAGAGTTATTTCTACAGTTAAAGTTTCTTCGTCCTGTTATTATTTTACACAAGTTTAATAGCCGTTTATTTTATGGATTGCCTACCAGCTCTAAACTAAAAGATAACAAATTTTATTTTCAAATGACAATTAAAGATAAATCAATTTCAGTTTTATTGTCTCAAATGCGGGCAATAGACGTAAAAAGATTAATGTATAAAAAAGCAAGAATCTCAGATAACGAGCTGAGTATTCTTAAAAAGAAGATGTCTAACCTTATATTAGGCAAAAATTAACCCTCCTATTTCTAGAAGGTCGTCACTAACGGGAATTGTTACTTATATTTTGTAATTTTTTTTACTTCTTGTCAAGAATACTCACTTCTTTTTTTATCTATCATCATAAAATCATTGACAAAAGAAAACAAAAGCTTTACAATGTAAAAGATATGTCTGTAAAAACTGCTACAAAAACAATTACGTTACGCCTTCCAAAAGATATGTTAGATTTTTTAGAAGAAGATTCTCAACGATTACGACGAAGTAAGTCGAATTACATTGAATGGCTTATATATCAACAATTGGAAAAAGATTGGGCAGAAAAGTTAGATAATGCCGCCGATAAATATGTAAATGGAAAACGTAAAACCACCAGCGTTTCAACAAAAGAAGAACTTCATAATTTATTAACTAAAATGGCAAAATAGTTAGTATGTATAGGTTGAATTTTGGCGAAGATTTTTGGAAAACGTATAAAAAGCTTGTTCAAGGAAACCCACTTTTATTAAAAAAGTTTGAAAAAACGCTTGATATTTTATCGGAAGATCCTTTTTATCCTTCTTTGAAAACCCATAAAGTAGACACAAAAAGAAACAAAAATATCTACTCTAGTTCAGTAAGTGGCGATGTAAGAATTGGCTGGATGTTTAATCAGAACGATGATTTAGTTATTCTCATTTTAGAAGCAGGAACGCATTCAGGAGCAAGTCAAATTTATAAGTAGAGCTTAATAATATGAACGGAGGGGAAACCCTCTTTTTTTGATGGGAGACTAAGAGAAGCTTCCTATTTTTGAAAACTTAACTGTAACGGGACTTATTAGCACATTTAAATTATTTTATGATTGATTCTATTTCACAGTAAGGTTTGTATTCAATTATGCAGGAAATTGTACTTAGATACTGAGAAAATCAGCAAATTTTGATTAAAAAAAGCCCAAAAAGAATACTTTTTCTTTTTCATAAAACTTCTACTAGAACAATTTAGCATTTACTAATGCTTTACCTATTAGTATTGTTTAGTTACTATTTTTTATGTCTTATATATTACATACCAATGAAATTATATCGCTCATTCTTCAATTTCCTGATGAACGATGGATTGGTCCAGAGTACACTGAAATTCAGGCCGAAACATGGAAGTGTTTGCGTTGTCGGCTTTTTAACAATTTACAACAATCGAAGTCAGACGGGAGGTTGATTGAATTAGATTCTGAACGGGAGAAAAAAATTACAAATATTATTCAAATATTTTTTAGAAATATAAATTTTAAAAGCTTCTACGTTATACTCTGCTATGATAGAATGTTTTTGCATTCTCACTCATATTATGAACCTTCAAACAGAATTAAAATGTTGCTAGATTTGCAAATACCACTTATGATTAAAAATTATAGAAATAATCTTGACGTTAATAATAATACTAAAACTGCCAAGCTTGCAACTAAATTATTTAAATTTAAACCCGAATATATTAAAGAAGATATTGAAGAAATTGATAGGTTAAACGAAGATGGCAGCTTAAATGAAATTGAAGAAATTTGGATTGAATTAGAAAAGCAACTAAAACCCACAGAACAAAAATAATTCTTCACTTATTTGACACAAGAAGTATGTTTTATTAATTTTATAATCTATGTCGCAATCTCAGCCAAATTCTCGTTTAGTACCTCAGCCTGATGTAAAAATAAACTCTGAGTGGAAGCAGGTTTTGCAGCCTTTTTTTGAAACCGAAACCTTTCAACAACTGAGTGAATTTATCCGTTCGCAGTATCAAACCCATACGGTGTATCCGCAGCCTGTAAATATATTTAAAGCGTTCGATTTAACTCCATTTTCTGAAGTAAAGGTTGTTATTTTGGG
>Ga0316610_1000141_pt1 | contig 19723 bp, 13 predicted proteins | sample MIS2017111B_MG_FD_207677 | JGI IMG/M metagenome (GOLD analysis project Ga0316610, IMG submission 207677) | Microbial mat bacterial communities from Middle Island sinkhole, Lake Huron, Michigan, United States - MIS.2017.111B | ecosystem: Environmental > Aquatic > Freshwater > Lake > Sediment... | reverse complement strand
CAGAGAAAGCTAGGCAATTAAAGACAACTATCTATCAGGTTAAGAAACATCTGCTAGATGATTACTTGATAGAGGAATTAAGGAATCCTAGAGTTGTGTTTGGGTGATTTGAGGAAGTCCTATAACAAAAACAAAAACCCTCTTGCGAGGGTATAAAATTTAGTGTTTTGAGATCTCAGTTTATCTAGGACTTAAAACTGTATCGATTACATGAATAACACCATTTGAAGCTTGAATATCTTTGATAACAACTTTAGAGTTGCCATTTAAGATCAAATCAGAACCGACAATTGAAAGAGTGATATTTCCACCTTGTAGTGTTGTGACACTTGGAAGAGTTACAAGCTCTGTGCTAGCTTTTTTAGAAGCTAAAACATGGTATTTCAATATGTTTTGAAGGGTTGCCTTGTTTGCTGGTAAGAGTAAATCTCCAACATTTGGAATTTTAGCAAAAGCATCGTTTGTAGGAGCAAATACTGTAAGATTTGCATTTGTATCTGAGACAGCACCAACCAAATCTGCTGCAGATAAGGCGGAAACTAAAGTAGTAAATCTACTATCAGCTGAAGCTATTTGAGCAATTGTTTGGGTTGATGTTGCAGCAGCAGCGGTAGTTGAATCTAAGTTAAAAGCTGCGTAACCATCCCAAGCTTTCTTTAATGGATCGGTTTCAGATAGTCTTCTACCTGTCTCTACCTTTCTCCATCCGACGTAAGAGGTGTAGCCTTCGTTTAGGATCAAGTGGTAGGTATCAGTTGCGATAATACCTTTGTTTGAGGTTAGACCAAATTTACTTCCAAAAGCTGATTTGTAGAAAGTCGGACAGTCAATCTGACCTGTGCCTGTACCAAAAGCTCCAGTTGTACCTGTGTAAGCTTTAAAGTAGTTGTAGAAACTTGTGAGATCAGCTGGAGTAAATTCTGAATCTTGCTTTCCTGAAACTAATTTGTATAGATTTCGGATTTCAGCACCGTTGGCATTAGCTTCGTAGTATTGTACTACTTTTGGTTTTAGATTAGCGTAGAAAGTATTGCAAATAGTATTTGTAGGATATTCGATAGTGTATCTAAATTGATAGATTTCACGATTTACTGGAGTGACGTTACAGTTACGGTTTCCAAGCTGAGATCTAAATGCATCTCTGATAGCCTGGTTTGGACTGTTGTAATACTGGTCATATTGTGGTTGGATTACGACAGCACCGTCTGCATTTCTCTGGCAAAGACCGTTGTCCCAAGATCCTGGTGTGTAGTATGTCTCACCTGCAGCACCTGTTTTACCTGAAACATTATAGATCTGGGGTATTAAGTTTACATTGTTGCTAGGAGCAATCAATTTGAAAATATCTGGAATTGAAGCCTTTAGACAATAGTTTGTACCTGTACCAACGGTGATATCACCTTGAGCTGGGTAGGTATTTGCACCGACTGTGTTTCCATAGAGTCCTACAAGTGGTACACCACCGATAGTAGCACCGACTGTACAAGTAAAGTTGTCTTGGACATAGCAGTAACGAGTACCGCCAGCTGGATCAAATCTATCGTAAGGGTTGGTATTTAAAAGGTTTACTACGTTGTTGTAGTAAGTTGTGAAGTTGAATTTATAGTTGCAAACAGTGAGTTTGACTGTATTGTCTGGATAAGCAGCTTCAGGTGCAGCAGCAAGTACTGAGACTGAACCAAAAGCAAGAGAAGCGATAATGGTAGAAGCACCAATGAAAGCTTTAAGAGTTTTATTTGTAAAGAGCATAGGTTTTTATAAAGTTTGTAAATTAATTATAACATGTTTTTTGTTTGTGGTCAAAGGGATAGATTTGTAACGCTATGGAACAAAACTACCAAGTGAAGCTGGTACTGAGCTTGCTGCAGCACTGGCACTAGTTAAAGCACTTATTCCCGGAGCACTAGCTGCAACACCAACACCAAGTGCTTGAGTAACAGGTGCTATAGCTGCTGGTACAACATTTGGAATCACTGTGACCGTATTGACAGCCGCTGATGCAGCAGTTATGCCTGATAATGATGCTGGAGCTGTGGCGGCAATCGCTGGTGTGCTTAATGTCGCTGCAGAGCTTACACCTGTAATATTCGAAATTGGGGTACTAAACGCTGGGGGGGTAAATGGGATAGCTGGTGTAGCAATAGGGGTAACTGGAACAACAGTAGAGTTAAATGGTAATGGGGTCGGACCAACTTGAGGACCTAAATTAGGTACTGTAGGAGGTGTTACTGGCTGTCCAGGAATATTAGGAGTTGGGTTTGGTGTAGGGTTGTTAATTGGTGGACCTGGAGGCTGTGAATTTACTGCTGGTTGAGTTGGTGAAGTTGCAGGTTTAACTTTTGGAACTTCTGGTTTTGGTTGTGGTTTTGGTTGTGGTTCTGGTTGTGGTATTTTGAATGAAAGACCGAAGAATGTTTTCTCTTTTTCAGAAAAACCAGAGGCTTGCTCGGTTCTGATATTACCTGACCCAGAATTATTATTTATTTTATAGTTCAATGTCTCATTGAAGAGAACTTTGACACTAGATCTTTTAACTTCAAAAGGATTACCTTCGCAACCAACTAAATATGCCGTGGCGATCTCACCTCTATCAAATTTTGCTTTTTCTTGTGGACTGATTATGATACCGTCTCCATAAGAAGCCTTGTCGCTAAGAACTGTAACACCAATTCTTTCAAAGATACCACCAGCCACTAACTGATCTCCTCCAATTTTCCAGTCTTTGTGGCTGTTTATAGCGATGTAAGTTTTTGATTTTTCTTTAAATTCCTGCGGTGTCATTTTCGGTTCAGTAATTTTAGAAAGTGAATCAGCAACTGCTTTTATATCCTTTTCTACGATTGCTTTGGCTTGGGCTGTCATTTCAGGAGAAAGTTGAGAAATAAGCCTGTCTTGTGACACCACGTTGATGTTTCGATTACTAGCTCTTATTACCAAGTCATCTATCGCAATAGCATTCATTCCACTTCTGGTGCCGATACTGTTTGCATTTGATTTAGCTTTGGCGTCAATTATGATATTTTCAACAATTGCGGCAAACTCATCGGGTTTTATTTGATGGGTGGATTCAAATGATTTACCACCAAAGGTATAAGTGTAAACTTTTTGTCCATTTTCTACTCTACTAGTACCACTCTTAGCAATATCTGCACCAATTATTTGATAAGCTTCAAAAGCTGTAGCTCCGTAACTATTTCCACTGTTAGTCATCAATGGATTTATCCTATTTCCAAATTCTGGTAGCCCGACTATGTTTGCAGCTATCAAGCCAGTTTGTAACTGTCGACTATCCAAAGCGGATTGTAAATCAACCCCACCAGAATTCCCTTCTTTAATTGTAGTTCCGGTAGCAAGAAACCCAAGCGGAGAAATTATGTTTCCTACAGCAAAGACTATCTTCGCAATACCGGCACCATCGTTGCTTCCAATTGGTATTCCGTAAATACTACCTTTTGTGGTCATTTTCTCTTGTACTACTTTATTGACCGCATCTTGACGGATCTGTGCTTGTTCAGCGGTCATATTTCCAGATCTAAATGCAAAATCGGCTTTGGTTCCTTGGTCGCTTCCAGACAATACAGACGAGTTTTGTCCCATTATTGCAGCCAAATCAGCCATTGATGATGTTGATCTGTTTTGTTGCTTTGATACAAGAATGTTTTCTTCTCTTATGTACTCTTGAGTGGCCTGCAATCTCAGGATTTTTGCTTGAATTTCAGTAACATCTGAAGGAATAAGTGGTCGAATACTCATTCTATTTTCAATGTCATTAAGAAGGGCAAGTCTATCATTAATTGCTTGAAGATTATTATTTTCTAATGTTTTCAATCCATTAATATCTCCCAATTCGTTAATTATCTTGTTTGCTGTAGCGCTTGTTAATATACCGTTAGAGGTCTGAGAATAAAGCCCAGGAATATTTTTCTCAAATCTATTTAGGGCACCAGATACACTTGCAATGTATCTTAGTTCAGCACTAGGGGTTCTATATATTACACCTGGATCTTTTCTATAAGCTACAATTTTAGCCAATATCTGAGCTCCAGCCTCTGGATTATTTTGAGATAGCTGTATAAAGGTTGCCAAATCATTAAAATTACGTATATCTGACTTTGTAGTAGTCTGCTCAACGCCTGATGCAATAGCAGTATAACCTGATACTTTCGCTAATGTTTCTAAAACATCTACTTTTCTACCTTCGTAAGTTATTATGATATCTTGTTTAGGATCAATTTTTCTAGCATTTAAATCATTTGCAGTCAAAGTGCTAATATAATTTTTGTTAGTAGTGACATCCCCAGATAAAATCTTTGAGAGCTTACCTGTTTGCAATGTTTCAGAGTTACCTGAACTAAACACAACTACGGACTTTTTGTTTGCTTCTATTGCTTTTAATGCTGCCTCACCCTGAAGTTCACCATCAGTTAGTTTTTTAAGTAAAATTGGATCGTTGATAGTTATTTCTGCAAAAGATGATCCATTATTTGCTACCAATATTTTGGCAGAAGTTGCTTTACCCTGCTCTAGGGTGAAAGTGACCGGAATTCCTTTAATGGTGCTAACAGCTGTGGTTTCGGTTGGAGATAAATCAGTTTTTAAACTAAAGTTTTCAGGTACAAATTTACTTGATGTATCAAATCTAAGCGTTGATTCGCTGGTTAGAACACCACTAAATTTTTTGTTAATATCTACTGCAATGGTTAGTTTACCTGTCATTAGACCTATGACTGTTTGAAGAATATCAACATTTGCTGTGGATTCAGCCTGAAGATTCATGCTTGTAGCATTGATTTCAATCTTTGCTTTTGCTAAATCTGCCTTTAATTGAGGATCTTTCGCGATCAAGTCATTCCACTCAGCTAACGTAGCTCCACCAACTTTAAGATTGGCTTTATCTGGATCTAACTTACCACTTTTAGCTAATTCTATAATTTCTTTAGGTAATGAATAATTTTCATCAATTAATTGTTTTAATCTTGCGGTGAAAGCTTCTCGTCCGACAATGTCAACAATACCTTGAATGCCATTTGTACCTTTCGCAAGTGCTTCTGCAAGTGCTGCAGTTTGAGTTGCGTTTATTTTATCACCTCCAAAAATTGCAGGTGGAACCACTGAAGTTGTTTCAATTTGCTTTTTGACTAAATTATACTGGTCAAGCAAATCATTCATTCTCGCAGTATTTTCAGGAGTCTTAGGTTGGTTTCTAAGATTTCTTAATTCTTCAGTTATCGACACTTGTCTTTGCTGGAGACCCGCCAAAACAGTAGTTGGTGCGCCATTATTCTGTTGCTCAACAGGTATTATGATTCCGCCTTTATTCAAACCTTCAATTTGCTCAGAAGCAGCTGTAATTTTAGCTTGGTTGGTGATTTTTTGTTGTTCAAGCTTGGCTCTCTCAGTGGTATTTTTAGGATCTTTTGGATCAAGTTTAGCAAGCTTTTCATCGATGGATTTTTGTTGAGCCTCAATTGCATCTCTACCTCCTCTGATTAGATCAGATTTATACTGAACATCAGATTTATACTGAACATCAGATTTAATAGCAGCTGGCAATTCAGTAATTGCTTTTTGTGCTAAAGCCAATTCCTGTTTTTGTTGTGCTGTGCGTTTTGATTCTGGGATTTCATTGATTACAGCGACCGATTTGTATGCTTTATCGAGAGTGCCTAGCTGTTGCCCTATTTTAGTATTCACCACTTCAATTCTAGTATCACTACTAAATGGAGTCACAGGACTATCCAATCTAAACGGTTGATTGAGATTTAAGTTAAGATTTGGACTTACAGGAATTTGATTTTTACCTTGATTTATCAACTCACCAAATCTAATATTGTTTGAAGTATTTCTTAAATTATCAAGTACTTGTTGTGTGGTGAGATTTGGTGTGAAGGTGTTTTGCTGAGGCATGAAAAGCGGAGCCACTACCGAAGTATCCCCTTTAGCCCCGTAATTCAACGAAACATAACTTGAGTCATTTTTCAGTCCTAAGTTGGCAGCTAGCACTTTAGAACTAACCTGTTGACCTGCCAGAACTGTAGTTTTCCTACCATTTTGGTCTACGAAAACAACATCTTTAACTGCATAAGTTGCACCCTTTTCGACTTTAAACAAATCTTTATTCTCCCCAAGTTTAACAACTAACGAATCTCCATTCGGATCCCAAAGTTTACCATTAAATGCAGCAGTTGGATTGAAGGTTACGGGTGTGACAAGGTTAGAATTTGTTGCAGTATTTTGGAAATTAATTGCAGATTTTGGCTCAGTGAAGGGTGTTTGGGTAGGTTTTGTGATATTTTGATTTACAATTGCTTGACCAAGAATTTTAGACCTTTCATCATTAATTGCTATTAGATCTCTTGGGGCTGTTTTTGGATCTATAAATTGCTTATCTAATAGAGCTAACCTGGTTTTTTGTTCCGCAGTTAAACCAGGTTCAGCTACCAACCTGACCTCTAGATTGCTAGGACCGCCATTTGGCTGACTTAAAATAGTTGCAGCTACTTTATTCGCATCTATCGGTAAGTTAGGATTTATAAAGTTGATTGGTGCAGGCTTTGGAGCTGCTTCAATTACCGAAGTAACATTTTGACCAAATAAAACACCGCTATTTGCATTATTTTGAGGTTTTGAGGTTTCTCGTAATATTTGAGTTGGAACAACAGATTGATTTGTTGGGGTAGCATTTGGTATAACTACGGCACTTTTATCCATGAAAGAAGGCTTGCCATTCTCCCCTACCACCACTCTTGAACTAGGAATATCAGCTGGCTTAGATTTTGCATTATCTAAGACTTCAACTGGTTTTCCTGAAGGGATTACTGGCGGTGCTGGAATTGGTTTTACTAGTGAAGAAGTAGCTGTTGAGCTATCCAACTGAACACTAGCGGGATTTAATTTTTGGTTTACATCAAAATTTGTTTTAGTTGTATCACCAAGATTTACTGTGGTTGGGGTAAATTTAAAATCTCCCGTTTTAAGTACAGGTTGTGGAGTATTTGGAATTTCAGGGGTATTAATAGGGCTAAATGTAGTGCTTCCAAGTACGACATCATTCTTGCCTTTCACGTCGGGAGTATTTTCGATAATTGGTTTTGGAGTTGTGTCAACTGGTCTAATTTCAGCATTATCCTGTTGGAATAAAGTTTGGGGTGTTGCTGCTTGTGATGTATCAGTTGTTGAAGCCACAACAGTAGGTGCTTGTTCTGGGGCTAAAGGTAAGGCAACGTCAGCAGGTTTCTGATCTTGTACTTGCGTAGGTTGTGGCTCAGGGTTGGCTTGAGCAATTACGCTTGAAGTATTTTCTAAAGGCTTTGGTGCACCATTATCTGTCTCACCTGCTGAAACCAAATATTCCCCCTTAGACTTTGACTCGGCAATAGATTTATTTAGTAAACTAGAGTAAGTACTTGAATCTATCTGCTTAAAATCACTAGGTTTTCCAATTGTAGTAACTTTAAAATTACCACCTTTAACTGATTCTGCAGAGGCAAGTCTTCCGTCTTGAGTTACAAAAACAGATCCAGATGATGTGGAACCGATTCTTACATCCCCTTGGTTGGTGTTTGCGGTTAAAATATTATACTCCACACCTCTGGCACCCTGGTACACCTCCTGTGAGCTATAATAAATTGAAGAGCCTTCTTGCTTGTTTATGCTATTATTTAAGACTGGAGATCTTTGCTGCAAGTTTAGAAATACTGAGCCAACCGCTTTATTATCCAAACTGCGATTTGAAACAATTACAAGATCACCTTTACCAGCATATACATTCTTGCCTTCTTCAATAGCTTTAGCAACAGCTGGATCATGCAATGAAGCAGTGAAAACTTCAGCTTTTTGACCACCTGTCTCAATTGTAAGATTTGTCCTAGTCGCAACCTGACCAAATAAAGCTTTGCCTTTTTCAGTTATAAAACCACCAGTACCAATATCAATAGCTTTGCCAACGACTTTGCCAGTATTTACGCCTGCATTGCCCAAACCTTCCATAAACACTCCTTGTCCATAAAGGTTGCTCATACCGATAGCTAGTGCACCGACCTCAACCCAGAAGTTACCAGTTTTCATTTTATTTAAAATAGAGCTTTCGCTCTTGAAACGATCTAGGTCTGCTTTCATTTTTTGCACCTTAACCTCACTGCTCATTTCTTGACTAATATTTTCAGCCTGATTTGAGACCTGCACCCCATCAAATTCCTCGCCATGTCTAGATATTCTTTGATTTAAGACTGTCATTTCAGCTGTCTTTGAATCTTCTGCGGATACATTTAGTTTTGCCATTTGTTTCCAGTATCTAGCCAAACCAGTAGCATCAGTAACCATAGCTGCGCCCGTAGCTGCTCTTTCTGAACTTAAAAATACTCTAGAAACAGCACCTTGAAGTTGCTCTTTACTAATTCCTGAAAAGTTTTTAACTTGAGTTTTATTCCATTTTTCAATTACATCATCTGTCGCCTCTAAAACTAAATTTGCTGCCTCTTCTTCACTATAGCCATTTTGCATTGCCCAAGAGAACAAATTTGTTGCACCAGCTAAAGCATCTTGTCTAATACCGTATGCAGATAATAAAGTTCCAAGTACAGGTATACTTCTAGCAAATCCAAGACTCCTTGAAACAACAGTTTGTGCTACCTTAGTCCAACCTTCTGATGTTAGGATATTGTAAGATCCTCTTGCATCTCCAGTTGTAAGCATACCAGTACCAGCTGTTGAGCCTTCACGCATTGTTTTTCTGGTAGTGTCTACATTTCTTTGCAAGGCTTCTTGAGTTTTTGAAGTAAACTTCATTTCTACAAACTTACCCCTAATTATATCACAGTTAACCCTCAAAACATCATAAACTTTTTGTAGATTTTTACCAATTTTACCAGTCTTTTTGTATTGGACTAAATCATTCATCATTTCTTGAGATGTGATTATATTACCTGCCATCTGACATAATCCCACAAGTCTTTCCGCTCTTTCACCAGTTACTATCAGGTTCTTGGCTGTTTGACTGATCTTGCCCCAAACTTTTTCCTTTATTCCACCTTCACTTTTATCATCTACGACAATTTCGTTAGTTAATTTACCTAAAAATTGGCCTAATTTTTCATCTATTAATTCAGGGGTATTTACAATTGACTCAATTCCAATTCCAAATTTAGGATTAAGCAAATCTTCATTTATTTGTGTCATTTGTTTCGCTGAAGCCTGGCCAACACCATCAAGTTTAAGACCAGTTCTGTCAGTTGCAAATCTGTTTACCCATTGTAAAGACGAGGAAATATACCTATTCCAAGCAACCTGAGGCAATTTATGAAGTACTGGTTTCCCATCAAGTTCGAACTTTATAGGTTCTTTCCAAGCACCATCTGCATCTTTATCAGTTATGTGTGCCGCAGTAAAACTTATACTTCTACCTGCCAACACATTGGCTAAAGCTTTTCTAGTGTCAGGATTCGTCATTGAATCAATGATTTCCTGATCTGAAGGTATTTCATTACTTCCTTCAAATTTTCTTCTAATACTTGCAATATTTGAAAGATTATTCAAATCCGCATCAGTTAAAGATTCAGGGAGAACATCATTTTCACGAGTATTTGACTTTGATTTAATTTGGTCAGTTAAAGTAGGCATATCTGTGTTAGAGTAATTAATCTGTTTAGTAAGTTGAAACCGCTAGAAATATTTCAGAATTATTCAAAATTTCTTCATTTGTCTCTATTTCTAATTTTTCACAAAGCAGTAGGTAGGAATACAAAATTGAACTATAAAATAGAGTGAAGTGTTTTGAGTTTTCCAAAAATGCAAATATTACACCTGGTAAATCAGATTCACCACTATCAACTAGAGACAGTCTAGTGGCAAGCTCATTTTTATCTAACGGATCAAGCATTTGTTCAAATTTTGCGAAAGTAGATGAGATTATCCATTCCCCAATGAGAAATTCTGTCATATCATTCATGTTTGAAACCTTATTAAAAACATCTTTAACGCAGTTATCCAAAATATCAAACATGTTAATTTCTAAATCAGCTTTACCTACACTTCCTTTCGGTGCAGGCAAACCCTTCATTTCAAGGTAGGCCAAAAATTTTTCTTTTTGTTCTTGTGTAAGTTGCATAGAGCTTGTATTTACGCGTGTTTTGGTTGTGTTTTTAGACATAGAGACTATGTGCCATTATTTATACTTGAATATAGTATATCATATAAAATACCTTTGTGCAAGGATAGCTATTTTACCTTTCATAACTAGTTTAAGCTATAAAAATAACCCGAACATTAAATTCGAGTTTTATTTTGTTCCACAGTAGTAAAACGAATATTTAGACTAATTTTTCAAAGTCAATATTCTGAATTTCCTTGATTATACGAGCTTTTACTTTTTCCCAACTCAAAGGTTTGAAAGTTTTTGGTTGTTCAGTTTTTTCAGCATCATCAAAATACACCAAACTCTGAATATAGTGAAAAGTGTTTGTAATATTATATTTCTGACTAAAAAAGCTTAATATTTGATGGATTGAGTAAATTTCTAATAAAAAATAAAGATCGTAAAAGTCTTTTTTAGCTCCTCGACTTCCAATTGCTGAGATTTTCATAGCAGCAATGTCTTTTGTGGTTGCCATTCTGATTCCATCTGTGGTGATTTCATCATCGAGCCAAGGATAATTATAAGTCACAATATCCAACTTTACATCTTCTAAATAACCCGAATTGATGGCATTTTTAGAATTGAAATTTGTGATTTCAAATTTTCCGATTTGAGCAAATTCTGAAAGTAAAACCTCATTATCAAGTTCTAAATTATTTCCAAAAAGATCTATATCGACTGAAAATCTATGGTCTAATTGTAGCGCCAAAGAAGTTCCACCAACAAGTCTGGTAGTTTTTAGCGAATCCACTTGCATGACTTTTTTTAGTATATCCAAAGTTTCGGGAAGGACGGTCTGAGTGAACATAAATCTTGATCGGTTAGTTTGAAAAATGTTTTTACAAAAGCTTTGTGTTTAGGATTTAATTGAGAATTATGCATTAAATATTCTTTGATCTTATCTTTGCCATAATAACTTATAATTTTACCAAAATCGACTTGAGTACCTCTTTCAATCACTCTCTGAACTACAAATACTGGATAATCTTTCATTGAATTTTTTGTGTACATCACATCCCAAAACAACTTTGGGTCTAGATCGGGTATTGGTTTTGGTGCTTTTTTAGTTGTGGTGGATTTTATCATAGAGCATCGAGTATAGTTTGGCGTCATTTCGAGTGAAGCGAGAAATCTTAGCAAAGTCTGAGGATAGATTTCTCCCGTTGGTCGAAATGACAGAGCTGTATATAGAGAAGATGGCGATAATTTTATACCACAATTATAACCCCCAAATCAACTCTTGTCAATCATCATAATGACCCAAAATCGACACAATCAAGACCGTAATTATCTCATCTTCAACCTTGTAGACAACTCTATTTTTCTGATCCAAACGTTTTAAGCAATACCCAGACAGATCATATTTCAGCCTTTCAAAGTTGTAGTTTGGAGAATAGGGATCGGTTGATATATCAAGCAAAATCTCACTCAATTTACTCAATAACTTTGCATTGTTATCTAAAATTCTCAACTGCTTGATAGCTTTTTTACCATAGGTAATTTTATGCATAGCTTGTATTTTAATATGACAATTTTATGCCTAAAAGTTTTTCCAAATCAGCTACTTCTTCCGCACTCGCAACACCGCTATCTAGACCCTCTTGAATGGCTTTTGCTTCCTCTGGAGTAGCTTCTCGAGCATTTGCCCATTCATCTGTTAGGTCGAAGCTTAGCGGGATTTTTCTGGTTCGTGCCACTTCTTTGTAAAGACTAGTGACTAGTTGAGACTGATTTAAGCCAAGTTCTGCCAAGATCGACTGCACAACTTTCTTTAATTTTGGATCTAAAGGAACTACCAAGTTGCTGGTTTTTTTGGTTTTTGAAGTAGTTTTAGTAATTGTGGCTGTAGTCATATAATAAGTAATTTTAAAGTAATGGTAATTAATTTATAAAGTATAATGGTACTATTTTAATTTTATGTCAATTAGGTTAAATATAATTCATTCTTACATCTAATGCTTCATAAATAAGCTAAAATTTGTCATTTCGATCACGGTGAGAAATCTTAGCAAACCATAATGGAAAGATTTCTCCCGTTGGCCAAAATTACATTTACCCCAAATCAACTCTTGTCAATTTTACCAAAACCCTTAATGCTAACTAAATATGATCCAAAACGACGAACTCAAGGCACTCCAAATCCGTGGAACTCAAATCCTTGAAAGCCTGAATCTAAGCGAGCTTGAATCTCAAAAAATCTCAATCGAAACCGAGCTAAATCAAGAAAATATCTGGAATGACCCAGAGCATGCTGGAAAATTAAATCAGAAACTTACCCGATTGAATGAAAAACTAAATTTACAATCACAATTTCAAGATAAAATTGAAAATCTTTTTATAAGTGTGGAGTTAAATGACACAATTACAGCTCAAAAACTTTATGATGAAATTTTAAAATTTATTGAAAACTTAGAAAATGAAACCTTGTTTAACGGACCTTTTGACTCTGAGGATTGTTTTTTAAGTGTCCAAAGTGGAGCTGGAGGTGTCGATGCACAAGACTGGGCAGCCATGCTTTTATCTATGTATCAAGCTTTTTGCAAAAAGCAGGGTTTTGAATATAGTACTATTTCTTTGAGTCTAAATCCTGAAGGTGGTGTGAAAAATGCCATGCTGGAAATCAAAGGTAATCACGCATTTGGTCTTTTAAAAGAGGAGGTTGGGGTGCATAGATTGGTCAGGCTTTCACCGTTTAATAGTGGCTCCACTCGCGAGACATCCTTTGCTCTAGTTGAAGTATTACCAGCCAGCATCGAAAACAGTGATATAAATGTCGAAATCGACGAACGAGATCTCAGATGGGAAGTCTCTACGAGCCAAGGAGCTGGTGGACAATCTGTAAATACGACTTATAGTGCTGTCAAAGTCATCCATGAGCCAACTGGACTCACAGTCTCGTGTCAAAACGAACGCAGCCAAATCCAAAACCGAGCTCAAGCTCTAAAGATCTTAAAATCAAGACTTCTAGCCCTTGAAATCCAAAAAAGACAAGATCTCAAAAGTGAGATCAAGGGCGACTTTAAATCGCCTGAATGGGGCTCACAGATCCGAAATTATGTCCTACATCCCTACAAGCTTGTCAAAGACACTCGAAGTGGCTGGGAAACCAGCAATCCAGAAAATGTGATTGAATACGGTGATTTGATGCCGATTATTTTGAGCGTGAAGAAAGCTAGAACTAGTTAAACAAAAAGTGTTTTAGCTTAAAAAAGTACCCCTTTCAAGGGGTCAGAAGCAAAGCTTCTGGGGGTTGTTAGCTTTAAGTGGAAGTCTGCTACTACCCCCAAGCCTTCGGCTTGACCCCTAAATAGGGGTACTTATATTAGGGATTTACAATATTTTGCTTACTCCAAAACCTAATAATACCAATTAAGCTCAGCAACTATCTGCTTTACCGTAGATGCAAGCACATCCTTATTTTTTCTTTCAAAAATCAAATCAGCAATTATCTCGCCCAAAACTTCAGCTTGAGCTATATTTAAGCCACGACTCGTTAGAGCTGCTGTGCCAAGCCTGAGTCCACTTGGTTTCCAAGGTGTTTTAGTGTCAAAAGGAATTTTGTTACGATTTGTAATCACTCCAATTTCCTCAAGATCATTTTGGATTTTTAAACTGTCCATTTCGTCAGGCAATTTAACCAAACTAAGGTGATTTTCAGTAGGTGAAATCACAGTCAAACCACTGTTACCCATGGCATTCTCGAGAGCTTTTGAGGTTTCGAGTACTTTCAGAGAGTAGTCTGTAAATGATAAATTGTCTGGATAGTTGTCTTTACCTAGTATTTCCATACAGGCTTGACCAATAGCAGCTATCTTATTAAAGTGGGGGCCTCCGGAGTTACCAGGAAAAACTGTTCTATTTATTACCTCAATCAAGCTATTTAAAACTTTACCTTTGGTGCCAGCTGCCAACTCAAAATCACTCAATTTTGCAAAATCAGGAATATAGTTTTTAGCAAACAACATCGCCGCTCGTGGACCACGGAAAGTCTTGTGAGTGGTCATTGATATAAAATCAGCCCCATCTAGACCTTTTTTAAAAGGAGTGTCATGCAAACCTGCAGCTACAAGCCCATTGATATGAGCGATATCTGCCAAGACCAAGCAGCCGTATTTATGAGCGATCTGGCACATTTGAGCAAACTCATATTTGCGAGGGTATCCTGAACAACCAATAATAACCAATTTTGGCTTAACTTCTTTTATTTTATCCTCAAAATCCTCAACATCAATCTCAAAAGTATTGACTCCAACTTCTTTAACATCATAATTGGCAAGCTTAAAGAATTTTAACCAGCGACTAGAAGAGTGCATGTGGGAAATGTGTCCACCGTTGTCAAGATTTAGCGAAAGTACGGTGTCTCCATACTCTAAAACCGAAAGATATACCATAGCATTGGCTGGAGTACCTGATAAAACCTGCACATTGACGCCATACTCGCCAGTTTTATCAAAGACCTCTAGGGCTAAATTTTGAGTTAAAGTCTCAAGTTGATCCGTATTTTCATTGCCCGCGTAATAACGCTTCCCCGGATAACCTTCACCATATTTATTTGACCAGACCGAGCCAAGTAGCTCGAGAACTGCTGGACTTGGATAATTTTCAGATGCGATTAAGTTTAAAGTATCACGTTGACGCTTAAATTCAGCTTGTGTAAGTGTTTGGATTTGATTCATAAAAGTAAAAAATAATGATTAGTGATTAAATTCGTAGGGGCGAATTTTAATTCCCCTTGGGTCGTAGGGGAAAGCCCTGCTTTCCTTTTGTTGATTCGCAATCGGTAATTCCCCCGTAGCGGCCACCACCGTGTCGCCATCCCCTTTCTGGCGGCAAGCTCGTGCACAACTCGCGTAGGTCACCCGAAAAGTCGAGGTCGGTACCTATTTTGAAAAACCTTGAAATTAAACCGATCCAGCTCTTGTTTCAGCTGTAAACCCATTCAACAAATATGCTTGAATTTTTGACATATGATTTATAAATTTAAGCTTTTGAAATATTGTTCTATCTACAATTTCAATGGCAGAATTGTCAAACTATTTGATTTTCTAGTATTAATACAGTGCATGCTAAAAACTCCTAAAATAGGCACCGACTTCATACATTTAGGCAGCCTACGCGAGTTGTTCACAAGCTTGCCGCCAGAGGGGGATGGCGACACGGTGGTGGCCCCTACGGGGTAAATATCGAGAATTGTGTAAAACCAAGGAAAGCAGGGCTTTCCCCTACGAAATATAACCTTAAACCATGGCGAATTAAAATTCGCCCCTACTCGGGAAGCCAAAGCTTTCCCCTACAAAATCTATCTACTTTTTACTATTTACTCCATCCTATTCACCCCTCACTCGAAAACTAGGGCTTGATCCAAGTTTGTTTTCAAAACTAGTGTTTTCTTTTCTAAAGAATAGCTCGACTGTGCCTGTAGCACCATTTCTATGCTTGGCTACGATGATTTCAGTGTTGCTATCAGCTGGAGCGCTTGGTGGAGCATTTTTGTCTTTTTTGTTGTACACCTCATCACGATAGATAAACATAACCACATCAGCATCTTGTTCGATTGATCCAGACTCACGCAAATCAGCTAGAGTTGGGCGTTTTTCGTCACGCCCTTCAAGTCCACGAGAAAGCTGAGAAAGTGCTATAATTGGCACATTGAGCTCTCTGGCTAAAGATTTTAGTGATCTTGAAATCTCTGATACTTCTTGGACACGATTGACTTGACTACTAAAAGTAGCTCGACCACTCATAAGCTGCAAATAATCGATCACAATCAGCCCGACATTGTACCGAGATTTCAATCGGCGACACTTGGTACGCAACTCTAAAATATTTAAACTACCTGTATCATCAATCCAAATCGGCGCCTCAGAAAGCTTGGCAATCCCCTCGCCGATGCGACTAAAATCATTGGTTTTACCATGTCTAGAGTCATCGTCAAATTTTCCATGGCGAATCTTGTATAATTCCACTCCACTCACCGCCGACAGCATACGATCAGAAAGCTGGTCTCGGCTCATTTCCAAACTAAAAATTGCTACCCCAGTCTTACTTTTTATGGCAGCATTTAGACATAAACTAAGCGAAAAAGCGGTCTTACCCATAGCAGGTCTAGCCCCCAAAATCACCAAATCAGAATTTTGGAAACCACCCAAAAGCTTATCCATATCAATAAAACCAGTCGGTACACCACGGACCTCATCTCTGTGGGCGTGCAAATCTTCAATACGATCAAAAGTCCCAGTCAAAATCTCCGAAATCGACACAAAGTCTTGGTTAAGTTTGGTTCCAGCTAGCTTAAAGATACGGTTTTCAGCCTTATCTAAAATATCAGCCACCTCTTCATCCTGCCTCAAAGCGTTCATTTTGATCTCATCAGATATACTGATCAAACTTCTAAGAATATGTTTATCTCGGATAATTTGAGCGTGCTCGGCTGGATTTCCAATCATGGAAGAATAACCAGTCAAATCCAGCAAAAAGCTTTTATCCAGCACATTGAGCGGATCTTGTTCATCAGCTTGAGCTCGTTTTGGCTGTAATTTATCTAAAATTACCAAAATATCTATATTGAGCTGTCGCTCCCACAGTGAAAGCATCAAGGCAAAAATCTGCTGATGGATCGGCTCGTAAAAATACTCAGGCAGCAGTATATCAGCCACTTGGAGCATAATCTCCTTATTTAAAAGGATAGAACCCAAAATTCCTTTTTCGCTATCAAGAGCTGAAGGTGGCATGAAATCAAGGGCGGTGGACATATATTAATTTTGATCGATTCTTAAAAGTTCTTGTTTATAAAATTCTACAGCTGTGGGGAAATCTTCAAAGTCTGGATCCCTGAAACCAAGCAATCTCACACTTTCAAACCACTTCTTAATCTTGTTTTTCCTTTCTGTTACAATATTAATTTCATTTAAACCTAAAATTTCAATATCTTCTTTCACTTTTTCATAAAGTTCAGTTTTTAAAGCATAAAATTCGTTTAGGGTTATGTTATAAGAAATTAGATTTTGTGGAGGGTTTTTGGAATCATCAGGTTTTAAAATATTTGGTTTCCTTGTTCTTTTTTGAAGATTTATACCACTTGAGATCATAAATAAATTGTGTGGATTAAATCCATCGATAAATTTTATTACTGGATCCCAATGATCTATTTGTGAGCTAGCACCTAAACTAATTTCTGTATAAGCACAGAGTCCATTTTGGATTGATCTTAGATTAGTTTTGCAATACTCATAAGCAGTTCCAGATGATGTATAAGGAATATCACTAAAATCATCAACTAAATAACTCACGAAAGTATCAGGCTTAATTAAATATCTCATTGTTTTCTAGTGTTAAATCTGGATAAAATGAATAAATCTGTAATTTATCAGCTAAATCAGAATACCTACTCCAGAGACTTTCTAATTCTTGAGTATTATTTTCTTTTTTTGCTTGTTTTATAAGATTTATAAGCTCTTTTATTTTTTCGACTTCTTCATCACCATAAGTCGTAACTGGCTTATTTGGTTCTGAGCTGGGGAAAAGTACTGTGCTAACACCTTCAATATCAAGATATTTAACTTCTGAATCAGGTTTCACACAAAATACTTTACCCTGATCATTAAAATCAAGCTTAAATATCTCACAAGCCTCAAACTGCCCTGCTACAAGCGGTGAATGAGTAGCGAAGAAAAATTGATTGGAATTACCTAGGTCGCAGTAATCAGTGTACCAACCCACGATTTTCTTTTGTTTGTCTGGAAAAAGTGATACTTCAGGCTCATCGACTAAAATAATCGACTCTTTTAGATTAAAAGAAGCCACAAAAAGTAAACGGTAAAAGATTTGCTCTACACCAGAGGAGAGATCAAAACGATTCACCTCTTCACCATTTTTGGTTTTAAATACTAGGTCTGTAGTATCTGAATCATATTTATCAAGCGTGATTAAATTATCTGTAACTTCACCAAATATTTCTTTAATTCTTTTAAATTCTCCAAATTGGCTAAATATCTCATCTCTCGTCTTTTCAGGGTTTTTCTCAAGCATTTCAACGATTTTACCATTTTCACTGGTTGCAATATTTGCTATTTTTCTGTCTACAATCATCCCATAACCTAATTTACCAACTTTACTATTTACCTCTAATTTACTTGTTTGGATAACATATTGAGGTAAATCTACATTTACACTTGTTCCAAGACTTTTAACTTCACCCTTGAAGTCTGCTAGCTGGTCGGTGAATAATATTTTAGAATCAATCCCTAAAGCATTAGGCAATTCAAACAACTGAAACAAAAAATCATATTTAACCTTATTTCCAATATAGTCACTTTTGTAATAGTTATAAAAACTAAATGAGATTTCATTTAATTGATCAGATTTGAAAGTAAATGATTTAAACTCTTTAGATTCTCTCTCATTAAAAGTACAGTTCAAATCTAACAATCCATCACGAGGTATAATAAAATCCCCTTTCCCAAAATTAGCAATCAAATTTAAAAGTTTAGTTTTCCCCACACCATTTGGCCCTATAAAACAAACCTTTTTCAGCGGTTGACCTTCCTTCTCATGCCCTTTTGGATAGGTAAAATCTAGTTCCAGATCTTCAAATTGATGCCAATTTTTGAGGTGGATTTTGGTGATTTTCATAGATTTATGAGTTGATTGGTTATGCTTATAGATTTGCACAGCTTTGATATATAGTCAAACTGTACTTGAAACTTAAGTTTTATCTATAGATTAAGCGATGCAAACTCACGTTTGAGAAAATTTTTGCATAGACTACCCAAGCCCACCAAGCCTCCGCATAATCTCGTCCTCGCTCGGCAGCAGCTTCTTTAGCTCATCTCCTAGCTCGATATACTTTTTATGATCAAAAGTAGCCACACCCAAAGGATAATTATTGTCATTTAGCAAATACTCAACCAACAATCTATCTTTATCCTTACATACCAGTATTCCTATAGTTTGATTCATATTTTCCTTCTTTTTGAGTTTGTCGACCAAGGTCAAATATCCTTGCAACTGACCCAAATGTTCGGTTTTAAACTCTGTCGCTTTGAGCTCAAAAACCACATAGCAATTTAACTCAAAATGGTAAAAGAGCAGATCTATAAAAAAGTCCTTTTCACTTAAACTCAATTTTACCTGCCTACCCACAAAACTAAATTTACCGTCCATTGAAAGCAAAAAGGCATTTAGATTTATCATAATACTTTCCTCAATCTCTTTCTCTGCAAATGGATTTTCTCCATTGATAAGCTCGATACCTAGATCATCTCTAAACTCCCAGGCTACTCGCTGCTTGACTTCCTCGCTTACTTTCAAGGTTTTATCAAAATTATTTTGTGCCAAAAGACTATTTTCATACAATTTTTCTCCGATATTTCGCTGTAAATCAAACTTTGACCAACCATTGCTGATTGATTTTTTGAGGTAAAACTCAGCTTCCAAGAGATTCTTGCATTTCTCTAAAATAATCAAATTTAGGACTTCCTCACTTTACATAAATCAAAAAATATAACTGTGTATTACTACACACAACTAACGTGTGATTTGTTATGAAAACTACTAGACAAATTTACTGTCAGTATTTGATCTCAAGTCAGA
>Ga0316610_1000137_pt1 | contig 20139 bp, 17 predicted proteins | sample MIS2017111B_MG_FD_207677 | JGI IMG/M metagenome (GOLD analysis project Ga0316610, IMG submission 207677) | Microbial mat bacterial communities from Middle Island sinkhole, Lake Huron, Michigan, United States - MIS.2017.111B | ecosystem: Environmental > Aquatic > Freshwater > Lake > Sediment... | reverse complement strand
CAGGTTTCCAAGTTGTGCAATTGCCTTTTTCGCCATGCGCCCTTCAAGCAAACCCGCAATGATGATTGCGATCAAAACAAACGTGCCCCAAATGGATGTGATGCGTGTTGTTTGGGTAACGGTTAAGCCGAAGGCTTCTGCGCCAAATGGTTCGAGTAAAACATCCTGTCCTAAAATTGCCGCAAGCAGCAGGAGCAGGTAAATAAAGAAAAGTCGCGCAACAGGATTTTGTGTAATGGCTGATGTCATTTGTTGAACAGAATAGGATTCGGAAGCCGCTTTTGAGGAGGAAATGTTCGAGCGTGGCTCAAGATTGATGATGCCGACCAAGCCCAGGACGAGGGCTACTGCGGCGACATATCCAAAAGCGCGGATCAAGGCTTCGGGCGTGTATGGATCCACCATGCGGCTGATTCCAATGGCTGTGCCAATGATGGATACGATCATCATGAACCACATGGTTGCAATCGTTTTGCCGCGTCCGCTTTCGCCTGAGATTTCGGTGGCAAGAGAAAGATAGGACACGCTCGAAAGATTGTATCCCATGCCCCATGCACCAAAGGCACCGATGCCTGCAAGAATGCCGAACAGAAGATTCTCCGCCATCAAAAATGCCACGTAGGGTGAAATGATCAAACCTGCCACGCATAGTAACAACCCCGCAAGAATATACGGCGTGCGGCGCAGTCCAAAGATGGGGTGGCGGTCTGAGTACGAGCCAATGGCTACCTGAATTGGGGAAAATAAATATGGAAGCGAGGCGAGGATGGCAACAAGGGTCGCTGAAATGGCAAGTTCTTTGATCATGACGCGGTTAAGCGTGCTGTTGATCGGTACGAGGGTCATCGCCACAGCGACGTGAATCAATCCGAGTTGAAGGCGTTTGAAGAACATGTTTTTATCCAGTTTGGTATTTTGTTAAACAAAGTAAGGGCGTCAATCAACACCCTTACTTTTGAGAAGCCTATTGTACTTTTTGAGACAAAAAACACAATGTAGATTTATGTAGAATTTTACTAGAGATTGGTGAGCGGAGGCGGACATTCATTGGCTACGGCTGCCCCATTGAATTGATCCGATCACAAAAAAACGAGTGAGAATTTTTTCAGAAATTTGGAAACGTGGGCGAACAAAGCGCCAAATCCACCCTGTTTATACTTTTGCCCAATCTCCCAAAACCTGTAATAAAAAAAGTAAACAAGCAAAGCCAATTTTCGCAATGGAATGTTGACTTTATGTCTTTTATATACGCCTTCAATTTCCTGTAAACCAGAAGACCCATTCAGTTGTGAAGTCTGTGAGGCATGAATTCTGATTCTGGATAATTTTTGACTCACCCTGCCAATTTTCAGCGGGTATTGCGTCATGCGTGTCATCCATTCATAATCACCAGCATATTTTAGGGAGGGATCAAAAAGCAGGTCGAATTGCTCAAAGCAACTGCGTTTAATATAAAAGGAACAATGCAACACATGAGCAAAATATTTTATCAAACGAAAAGGAGCCTGTGGAAAGAGAACAGGGAGAGTCAAAAGATTCCCCTGTTCGTCCATGTAGTCTGTTAACCCAAATACTCCATCTGCCTCAGGATGTGAAACCAGAAAGTCAACAACAGTTTTCACGGCATGGGGCAGAAGCACATCATCTGCGCTGACAAAACACACAAACTCCCCCTTCGCAGATGACAGTGCATCATTCATGGTCGCGTATTGCCCCTGATTCGGGCGAGACCACCACCGTAGATGAGGGTATTTCTTTAGAACTTCCACCGTCGCGCCATTGTCACTGGAGCCATCATCCAGGATGATATGCTCAATATTGGAATAATCCTGGGTTTTCACACTCAGGATCAATTCCTCAATAAACTCAGCACCGTTATAAACCGGGGTGACAATGGATACCAGAGGCAAACCAGAGATCATCCGCGATGGTACCCCAGCAACAAATTAGACACCGTGCGTGTGACATTCGTGGCAAGATACTCCTGTGGTGGGGTCCAATCTGGCGTACGGGACGAAACCTTCTCGGTACATGCAAGGATGGTATTCACATCTGCGCCGCTTAAGATGTTGCTGCCACATTCGATTGTTTCGGGGCGTTCGGTAACATCCCGCAATGTAACATTGGGTACTTTGAAGATGGAACATTCCTCCTGTACAGTGCCACTGTCTGACAAAGCGCAAAAAGCATTGCGTTCCAAATGCACAAAATCAAAAAAGCCAAACGGATCCATGAACTGAATTCGCTGATTCTTTACATCCACGCCAAATTGCTGCATCTTGTTGCGTGTGCGCGGATGCGTGCTGATAATGATGGGCATTTTATACTTCTTTTCGATCTGCTCAAATGCTTCTACGAATTGATGCAGTCTGCTTTCAATATCCACATTCTCAGCACGATGAAGTGTGACCAAAAAGTAATTCTTTGGTGAAATATTCAATCGTTTGTGTACATCCGAAGCTTTAATCTTGTCATCATAATATGTAATAACCTCCAAAATGGGGTTACCCGTCACATACACCCGCTGACCGGGAATTCCTTCTTTCAAAAGGTTCTGGCGACTGCGCTCAGTATACGGCAAAAGAATATCGCTGCTGTGATCAATGACGCGGCGGTTCACTTCCTCTGGCACGCGGTCATCATAGCAACGATTCCCAGCCTCCATGTGGTAAACAGGTATGCCCAGCCGCTTTGCAATGAAAGCCGCCAATGCACTATTCGTATCGCCCAGTACCAAAAACTTATCAGGCTTTTCCGCGCGCATGATCCGCTCAGTTTCAGCCATGATCATGCCTACTTGCTCGCCAAATGAGCCCTTCGCGCCAATGAACGAATTCGGCGGACGAATACCCATTTCACTGAAAAAAACATCATTCAAATTCGGGTCAAAATTCTGTCCCGTATGAACAAGGATATGATCGCTCACCTCATCCAAAGATGCAATGATACGACTCAAACGGATAATTTCAGGGCGTGTGCCCAGGACAGTTAATATTTTCATAGGGAAGATTCTATCATGTCTACACTTTAGGTCGGATGAAACCCGGCTCAGTACCAGCCTTAGCCTGACAGCCCGACCTAGCCTTTTTTGTACTCTGCGGCATATTCGCCCCACTCCGAAGCCAATCCCTCGAGCATGGAATCCCAACTGGGTGGTTTCCAACCCGTCGTCGTCGTGAAGCGTCCGCCCATCAAACTGCGGTCGCAAAAAAACTGGTCATCGCCATCAATGGTGATATCCTTCCAGCCCAAAATATCGCGCAACTTCACCAACAGGTCATATTTGGTAATCGGCTCACTTGCCACCTGATACATTCCATGCAAATCTGGTCGGGTCGCAATCAGGTCGCCAATTAGCTGAGCCAGCACACTGGTGGAAAATCCGCTGTAAATGGCGCGATGATATCCCTTGATACGATTGCCGCGCTGCGAAGCAAACCATCCCAACAAGCTGGAATAGGTATTGATCTGCCATCCAATAATGGAAGTTCGCAAAGTAAGGCAGTTGGGGCGATTCAATTCGCCAAGTAGTTTTGTGCGTCCGTACAGATCCACAGGATCAGGTACGTCAATCTCCGTGTACCTGCCCCGAGACCCAGAAAAAACACAATCCGTGGAAATCTGAAACACGCGTGAACCATGCTCTTCGCACAAATCTGCTAGCTGGTGTGGAAACAGCGCATTTACATAAATGGATGGTACGGCCTGCTTCGCCTCATCCCTTTGCTTGACGATGCCAATACAATTTACCACCGCATCAGGTTTCGCCTTCTCCACAGCCGCGCGCACAGATGCAAAATCCTGCGCGTTCACGCCATCAATAATACGTTCCCCAGGCAGTAAATTAAAACGGGCATAGTTTGCCGCGTTACCGTGGAAAGTACCCCAAATATCAAACCGATCTGCCAGCAGGCGACACATACGATGTCCCAACATGCCAGCGGCCCCAAGAATTAATATACGCATTAGTTATCTCTTTCTGCAAGTATTTCCTTATACATTGCAATCACTTGCGGCTCAATAATTTTTTCATCCAGGCGTTCACGTGCAAGTTTTTTATTATATTCATTAGCGCTATCCACAAGGGAGTCATTAAGAACAGCCTCCCGAATTGCTACCGCAATAATATCCGGGTCTTCTGGTGGAACGATGAAACCGTTTACGCCATTTACGATCCATTCATCAGAACAAGCTGTGCATGACTGAATAGGAAATGCTCCCATAAGAATAGCTTCCAATGATGAAATACTTATTCCATCAGAAATATTAAGTCCAATATATATCCTTGCCTGACCATGCAATCGTAACATCGCATCATGATTTGAATTTGGCAATATATCCACAGGAATGCCAGTATCTTGGGAGAATAAGTTAGCAGCCATTACGACATCCGGACTTGCCGCAAAAATCACTACCCTATATCCATTGAGGACATCAGCACATCGTGCCAAAGACCGCAAACCGACCAAAGCACGCCCCGCCCAATTTTGATATCCTTTCAGAAGAATTACCTTACGAGCAGATACTGCACCTCCCTGGCGAAACCCCATAATTCGTTCCAAGTTATAACCACCGGCGTTAGGGATTACAGGAAGAATCTTCCCCCGATATCCCATTTCCATAGCTAAATTTACATCGCGATGGCATTCCGCAGAATAGTAATCGCAATATCTTAAAATTGATCTTATTTTTTCGGCATGTTCAAAAAAACGCCCAAACAAAAATATATCATTACCCCAGTTTGTCACTGCCCATTTCGGAAAATCGTTTTTAAACTGTTCGCGAACAGATAAGACAAGATAAGCAGCATGCTGTATCTCAAGCGACTGTATAAAATCCGGTTTAAGCAGGCGAATAACCCATGTCAACGCCAATTTCCAAAAAAAGTCTACGGGTTTACGAAAAACCAGACTCAGCATTTTATCCAGAAAGGAAAAAAGACCTGTCCAACGCACACATTGCACCGAACGTGATGAACCCTGTATCGAGTATGTAAGCGAAGGAGCAAATATACTCACATGATGAAAGGATGGATTCAATTCGGCACGCAAAGATGGGAAGATATAAATATCCCATCCCTCTGCCGTCAACTGTGAAATCCAACGAGCGGCATGAACACTATTTGGCATACAAACAAAAAGAAGCTTCATATTATATTTATTCTACCAACGAAAACCATTATCGAGTTTTTCTTCTCTACCGTATAAAAACCCTATTTGGGCGCTAAAAAATGCTACTTTTTTGACAGAAAGAGGAATGTTTAGTTCTCACGCATACCGACTCTAAAATAATCGGGGGTAATCTTCAACGTAATCCATGCAACAAAATTAGTGATAGACCATTAATGTTTTAGCGTCCATATTGGCACTAATTAACTCCAAGAAAATTCTTAAGGATTAACTGTAGCTCAATAGGATTGAAATCCCTTACTGAGCAGGCGCGCGCATTCGATGTAATATCTCGCCTCAGATCCGTATTATCAACGATCTGTTTAATATGCTCACTTAACAAATCCGCACTAGACTTATCAACAATAATACCGCAATAATTTTTTCGGAAATAATATGCGACAAAAGAATCTTCAGGAGCGTGCGCCAAAACAGGTCTACCACTCGCAAGATATTCACCCATTTTATTGGGAGAAGAAGTACGTATCACCTCAGGTATAGGTGAGTTAAATGCAAGAGGTAGAAATAAGATATCAGCATCTCTTTGCACATTAAGCGCCTGATTATATGAAATTTGAGGGTGAACATAGACTCTTTCTCCTATTATCCCTTGAACGCTTAATTGATCTTCTGTCTGAGCAGTATAAATATGTAATTCAATCTCATACAATTTTAAAGCATCAATTGCGTTAATAAGGTTAAGGAAACAATCATTATTTGCATGATATATCGAACCCGTATAAACAACTTTGATCTTCCCCGCTTGCAATGGCCATTCGGAGTTTATTGGCGCAGTCAATGTATCCATCGTACACGGATTTCTGACCATTAAACAATCGACATGATATCGGCGCGTATATTCAGCGCAACTATATTCATTGAGACCGATCAATCCTGTTGATCTTTTAAATATCCAAGGGGAAATAGCTTTTGCAAACAAACGATAATAGCCAGTCCAATGGTGTACATAATCATCAAGAATATATGCATAAAAATCAATCCCTAATATTTTGCTGGCAATAAATGCAGAAGGTATATCCACTACGTCCCCGGTACAGGCAATGATTGCCTGTACCGGATGGTTGCGGATAAGTTTTACAAGCTTAGTTGTTCTTGATATAAGAAGTATCAGAGTGGTAAGAATAACCCTGATCGGGTAGGGCATTCGTAGTCGGGCTATATAACGTAGAACATCAGGAGGTGGAACTGAAAAATATTCCGCTGGAAGGTAATCGCCATTTCCTGCTTCTTTTATGTATTCCTCTCGCGAGACAAGATAGTAATTCTCCGGTGCAAAGCCTAGGAGTATCCGATATAACATGACGGATTGTCCCGACGGAGAAGGAGGAAGTATATGGGAAAGGAGCGCGAAACGGCGGGAACTCATAGACACACCAACAAATATTACAAATTAAATCCAGCCTTCTTGGCATCTGAATAAAACATCTTGACGGTATCCAACGAGTATTCGTCCAAATCTTTACCGACAAGAGCAAGTTTCTTCAAAATATCATGCGTAACAGTAATTACATGACAGCCGATTTCATCTGCATGAAAAATATTAAGTAATTCACGCGGGCTTGCCCAAATTAATTCCTGTTTATTGTGCGGAATCATGATCTCAACAGCCCGCTTCATCAATGGCATGGGGTCACGCCCTGTATCGGCAATGCGGCCGGCAAAAACAGAAATATAAGAAGGCGCATGGTTTTTAAGCGCATCTGAAGTTGCCTCAACCTGTTCCAATGTCATCAAAGCTGTCACATTAAGTTGAATGCCCTCCAACGCAAGCCTTTTCACCAAGTCTAATGAGGATTGATGTTTTGTGTTCGTAATCGGTATCTTTACATATACATTTTTACCCCAGGTTGAGATCTTGCGTGCCTGGCGTTCCATTTCGTCAAATTCGTCAGAAAACACTTCCAATGAAATTGGACGATTCGTAATATGTTCCAAGACCTCTTTTGAGAATTTCTCGTAATCAGAAATTCCACTTTGACGCATAAGTGTGGGGTTGGTGGTAAACCCCTTAATATATGGATTGTGGTATAGCTCAAGAATACCCGCCATATCCGCCCCGTCTGCAAAAATTTTTGTTTTCAATTTATCCAATTGGTTCATTTTATTTCCTTTTGTAAAATAATTTTAGCAATATCCATCATGGTAATGATCGTGTACGTCGGTTGAGGTCCCTTGTATACCTCATCATATTGATAATCCAAAAAGATTGTCTGTAAACCAGCTGCCGCTCCTGCTGCAATATCCTTCCAACGGTCTCCGACCATCCAGCTATGCGAAAGATCAACCTGATATTGTTCTGCCGCCCGAAAAATTAAACCAGGCATTGGCTTGCGGCAATCACAATTATCTTTATCATCGTGATAGCAAACCAGAATTTCCGCCAATGGCAATTTAGAAACAATTAAAGCATTAATTTTTTCAACTTGTTCTTTAGATTGGCTACCCCGCGCCACATCCGGCTGATTCGTGATGCCGATCAAGATATAGCCGTGATCTGCCAACTGCGAAAAAGCATCTTCCACACCAGGAATTAATTCTACATCTTCCACACAGGCCGGCGGATATGGCTTCCCGTCACACACCACTGATCGATTGATGATACCATCACGATCCAAAAATACGGCTCGCGCCCCGGACATTATTTCACTGACTCCCATTTAGTCTGCGCAATCTTCAAACTGGGGTGAGTCACAATAAGGTGATGGACAACGGAATGAAAAGCCTCTGTCTGGGGCGTAACATGATCAGGATGAATAGTGGGAATAATTACACAGGCATCAGCGACTTGCGCAGTATAGCCGCCATCACGGCCCACCACGCCGATAATTTTTGCCCCCACTTCTTTTGCAAGTTGCAACGCAAGCACCAGATTAGGGCTGACATTTTTCTCAAGGTTTCCACCGCCAACTGAAAAGACCATTATCGCATCCTTTGCAGCTAAATGACTGCCCTCCAGCCAGGCACGAAATACACTTGCCCAGCCTTCGTCATTTGTGCGCGCCGTCAACTCAGACACATTGTCTGTCGGTGCATATGTTTCAATCCCTACAATCTTCCGAAAATCATTTACAGCATGAGATGCATTCGCCGCACTTCCTCCCACACCCAGCACGAACAAACGTCCACCACGTTCGCGGGTTTCAACAAGAACGTTCACCATTTTTTCAATGGCAACCACGTCCAATTTGTGGAGGATTTCAACAGCCTCTGCAATAAAAGTTTCAGTAAATGTCATGGTTTCTCCTTTAACAAAAAATATTTGGGGCGCTTTGTAAGAACTTCATCTAACTCGCGTAATCCTTCGTGCGAACCAATTTCATAAAATCGTTGATTCGCAAGATATGCGGCAAGTTTCTTTTCATGCGCAAGGTCGCGGTAGATATTGGCAAGATCGGCGTATTCGCCCTCTTTCAAATCCTTAAAAACGTCAGGACGAAAAACTCCCAAGCCATAATCAATGAATTGCATGGCTGGAGAACGCTCATTTTTATCATACTTTATAATAATTTCGTTGGTCATTTCCACATTACTTGTATCCCACTTGCCTTCGTTACGATACACTGTCATAAGGGCAGGTTGACCCGAAGATTCAAACCGGTCTTGAATCTCTGCGTAATTGCAGGGCAAGTAAGAATCACCATACAAAACAAAAAAAGGCGTCTTCATAAGATCCAACGCCCGACGAATTGCCCCACCAGTACCTAATGGCTTATCACCATCAAACACATACAAGACCTGCATATCAAATTTAGAGCCATCTCCCACATAATCACGAATCATATCCCCACGATACCATGCTGAAACAACAACCTGCCGCACGCCATGAGAATAGAGTAGGCGAAGTTGATGTGTGATAAAAGGCTCTCCGCCTACTTCCACTAAAGCTTTGGGAATTTTCTCAGTAATAGGGCGCAAACGCGTTGCCAAACCACCGGCAAGGATGAGGACAGGATACAGACTCATCCGAACAAAACCTTTGTCCCTTCAAAGTCAAAGCGGAAGCGTACCTCTTCCAATCCTGCTTTTGACATTGTGTGCCGCAAACGGTTACGGTCTTTTGCATAAAACATTAGAAAACCGCCCCCTCCTGCACCGACAAGTTTGCCGCCTAAGGCACCGTTCTTCATTCCAAGATCATACCATTCATCAATTTGAGCATTGCTCATTCCTTTTGAGCGCTTCCGTTTGTGTTCCCAATGCTCGTGCATCAATGTGCCGAATTCAGCCGTATGTCCTGCAACAAGGGCATCTTTACTACGTATACCCAATTCCTTGACATAATGCAGGTTATTGAGCATTTCCTCGTTCATTTCCTTGCTGCGTTTATCCTGATCCTTCAGAATATTGGATGCGCTCCGAGAAAATCCGGTAAAGAAAAGAAGCAGATTATCCTCAAGGTCAAACAAGGTATCCATATTTATGGAAAGGGGGTATGCGGTAACCGTATCGTCTTTATTGAATTCAAAGCAGGTAATACCACCATAAGCAGCAATGTATTGATCCTGTTTACCAATTGGTTCCTGCAAAATATCCATTTCAATGTGACAAGCCAGACGTGCCAACTCATCGGCAAGGAGCATACGGCGGCGATGAGCAAACAGCGCTTTTAGCAAAGCAGTCGTAAAACTTCCAGATGACCCAAGCCCTGTACCTGCCGGGATATCCGCCAGAGCAGTAATTTCCACCTGGGGTGTTTTAAAATCCAACATACGTATGGCTTCCCGAATGATGGGATGATGTACCTCATCCACATGTTCGACCTTTTCAAGTTGGGAGTATTTCAGGAATATACCCGGGGTAAATGGTCGCATAACGGTTACATTTACATATTTATCTATTGCAGCGGCAACCAGAAAACCGCCATAGTTACGATAATAAGATGGGAGATCAGTACCTCCCCCACCCAAAGTAATACGAAGCGGGCTACGGGTGATAATCATATCCAGAATCCTTATAAATTTTTTCTACAATCACAAGCGCCGCGCGCGCGTCCATCAAATTAGCGGATGGCTGGCGATGCAGGCGGATATCGTCCATGAATTCGGAAAATTCCAACACCCATGAGTTATCGCCGCGGGGATATTCCCAGACAGTAGTGTCGGGAGGTCCCATTTCGGGGAGCATTTTATAAAACGATAATTTTTCAACTCCATAGCTACCGCCCAATCCTTCAACATGAAGTTTGGCATTCTTTCCATAAATTTCAAGCGAGAAAAGATTCTTCCACTCGGTGCAGCTAACTTGCAGGAAGGCGGTTTGTTTTTTTGCAGTCTTCAACAACATAAATCCATTATCATCAACGGGCATATCCCAATAATAGGTATGTGCGAAGCCTTCGGTTGACACAAAATCGCCCATAAACCAACGCGATAAATCTATTAAGTGAACACCCTGATCAATTAATTCACCACCGCCGGAAAGAGTGGGATCAGCACGCCATTCACGGTCATAGCCGATACGCCCGCCGTGGCCATAGCGCCCGCGGATAAACATGAGTTCGCCAAGTTCACCTGCATCCAAAAGTTCATGCGCTTTGAGCAAGGCTGGGTGGTAACGATGATTAAAGCCAACGCGCGCCAAAACATTATTCTTCTGTACAGCGTTGATTAACGCATCCAATTCAGCGACATTACGTGCGGCCGGTTTCTCAATAATAAGATGTTTGCCCGCATTCGCGGCTTCGAGACTGGTTTCAACCAATGCTTGATTCGTGGTGGCGACAATGACAATATCCACATCGTCACGATGAATTGCAGAGCGCCAGTCAGTGGTGGATTCAGCATCAGGGTAGGATCGTGCCAGTTGTTGTGCCCGACCAGCATCCAGGTCCGCACAAATACGAAGCCGCGCGCCTTTCAATGCCTTGGCGCGTTTTTGTCCAATTAATCCACAACCTAAAATTGCAACACCAGGAAATTTATTCATATAATTCTCATCAAACAGAAAATAAAGAAAGCGAATACACTTGACAAAAAAGACAAATGAAAATTCACAATGGTTACTTGTCACAAGCCCCATGACAGACAATCACAAATAAATAGGGGGGGTCTCTAAAAATCACTTCCATCTCGCCTTGCGCAATTTTTTGTTCAACATAGTCAATAGCTTCCCGAGACATCCACTCTTTGATAAGCAGCGCATAACCTACTGACGGATCATTGAATTGTTCGAGAAACATTGGAGAACCAGAATAGCCATGTACAAAATGTTCTTTTAACCCGGGAAGAAATTCAAGGTATGGCCAATCGGTCAAAATATTTCCATCAATACCGTATTCGGATTGATATTCGTATAATTTTTTATTCAAGGCTGGATCCCCTACTTCTTTTTGCTTCGCAATTGATCTGTTTATCATATACGTGTCAGAGTATCGAAGAGGCAACAAGAAGATGGCAAGAATCGGAACGAGCAAATAAACGACCTTGGTAAATTTCAACACCCTCAACCCAAAAGTCATAAGATTATCAAACAGCCATTGCAGTCCTATTCCTGCAGTTAAACCAATAAGAGGAACAACCAGATTAAAGTTGCGCAAATCATAGCTAAAATACAATGCCCATAGCAACGCATAAGGAATGATGACTAGCCCTATAACGAATTGATAAAATCTATCCCTACAAGCGGATAACATCAAAAGGCCGAGTAATACTACAATTAAATTTCCAGAGACAAATTTATACTCAATCCGAGATTGTATCAATTCAAGAGAATGCCCGATTTGCTGCTTCCAATTTCTATCAGGCTTACCAGGGTCTTGCCTTGCCAGCTCCACTAAGCCGTTACCCGGAAGGTCTTGCCCCATTTGAATTTGATACACTTTATAGCCATACCAAGGAAAAATTATTAAAGCGAAAATCGCTAAAATTCCAGGAATGTAACGATATGCATAATTTCGATTTTCGTTTTTGCTTCTTGTAAAAAACAATAAGAATGGATAAGCCAAAGCCATCCATAATCCTCCTTGCTTGGTAACCGCTGCGCCAGCCGCAACAATCGCGCCAATATAAATATAAACGGACTTGTTCTGACCATCATCTTCCTCTTCACTGGCAATTAAAAGACAAGCCACTGATGCCAATGCAAAAAACGCCACTGAAGAATCCACATAGCCAGTGCCGTTTGAGCCAAAAAGCCTTTGTAACTCTGCAGTGAAAACAACGCCGAGGAAATACCCTATCTGGCGTTTAACCATCCCTAATATAAAGATAACCAAAAGAATATAGATTTCAACCAACCCCATAAAGTTTTTAGCAAAAAATTTTATTTGTGAATCGCCTACAAACTGGTAAGTGAGCGACCAGTTTGTAGGAATTAATTGGGGGTATTGATATGTTGGATGGGGAATGTGATTGTCATACCAACCAACCGCCCAGCGATCCCAAGAGAAAACAGCATCCCCAGTTCTGAAAACTGAATCTTTTTGAACGACATAGATTGATGCGTAGTCTACAATCCAATAGACAGCTAGAATAAAAATTACACCAAAAATTACTTTAGTGAAAACTCCAAACCAGCCGTTTTTATTATTATTTTTGTTGAAATATTTCTTTAAAAAAATGGCGATATCTTGATAGTTTAATATCTGCTCCATCGTCTTATTAAGAACTGGGTATGTCAGATAGATTAGAAAAACAACCTCAGATCCAAAGAATATCAATGATATAGTCTGATTATAAAGCCCAAGGGTAGTAGTTATAAGTACAAAAAGATAGTTAATGATTGGGCTCAATGCCAAGGAAACCAAAATGACATTGCCCACGCCCCGCAATTTAGCCAATTGAGAAGCGATTAAACCCGGCAAAAACACTAGCTGAAACATGGACAATACACCTAACGCGACAATCATAGCTACCTTTATCTTAAAAAATTATTTTATCTAACGCGGGCAACAACAATCCCTTGGGTAAAAACCACCGGCCAATTGATGGATATATGTAAAATATCACCATACTTCGCCACCTCATCAACGACCTCTTTAATCTGTAAAGGACGTTCATCCGGAAATTTCCAAAATCCTGCCAACTCTGTTAAATAACGCGCGGTCACATACAACCAAGTTGGAGTTGGGAACGTAATGATGACCAAAGAACCAAGTTTAGCACAAGAAAAATGAGTCTGGATAGATTTAGCTGTGTTTTGGGGTGAAAAATGTTCGATCAGACCAATGCTAAAAATGAGGTCGGCTTTTTCAATAGAAAAATCAGGTTTGATTACGTCACCATTTAGAACAGCAGTCATCTGATCATCGCGATGTTGTTCCTGGAAGATATCCAAACCCCGTTGGTTATTATCAATAATTGTGTAAAAGGCTTGAGGATATTTTTCCCTTAGTTTGTAGAAGAAATAGCTATTTCCGCCTCCAAACTCACAAATATGCTGAATACCTTCAGGTTTGAAGGTTTGAATCATCTGATGTAATTTTTTTTCAGTGAATTTACGAGAAATAGACGCGGTTTTAAATGGGGCATTGTAATAAGAATCCCAGTCTGTTTTATCATTTTCAATCGATGGTTTTGCGTAAACGAATAAATTTTGGGCTGCAAAACTCAACAAGAAAACACCTCCTTCCGCAATCACTTTGGAGATGTAAGGATTAAAATGTAGATAGATCACCATCGGCGTAATCAAACCGTAGGCTAAAAACATTAAACCTACAACAAGAGTAACATACTTAACCGCTTCGCTGATCAATTTATTTGAAGACTTAAAGACCCAATTTTTTGCTACAGAAAATTGAAAGACGCCTGCCACAAGACGGGCCAAAACAATTCCCAACAAAAGATTATGAAAACACCAGAAAGTAAGGGCAAAGACCAGGTAGTCAATCATTGCTGTTACGAGCGACAGTATCGAAAAACGCAGAAAAACAAAATAGATCTTAAACGAGTCCCTGAAATAGTTAAAGTGAGAACCTTTATTATTTTCCATATATATAGTTTGAATTGGCAGTTCGTAAAATCGAACCCCTTTATGGGCAGCCCGAATCAACATATCCAACTCAAAATCATAGCCGGTATCTGTAGAATGTAAAAGTTCCTTCAAGAAATTCGTAGGGATTCCGCGCAATCCGGTTTGAGTATCCATCAAGGTTACGCCTGTCACCATCTTAAAAATAAAGATTGTTAGTTTGTTGCCAAACAAGCGTCTGAATGGCACATTTCCACTCAGCGTTCGACTACCTAAGCAAAGCGCATGCGGATGCGTTTGCAACGCTTGAGAAACGCGAAGAATATCATCCCTAACATGTTGCCCATCTGCATCAGCAGTGACAACACCCGGAAAATCCTGAGCATAATGCACTAAAAAATGATTAAATCCAGTCTTGAGGGCTTGCCCTTTGCCGAGGTTAACTGCATGACGCAATATTTCGACTGCGCTAAAATGCTTGGATATGAAGTCAAAAAAAATCAAATGCTCGCTTGTAGAGCCATCATCAATAACAACAATTTTTTGTTCAGGGTCAATGACAAGTTCTTCTATCAATCTAATTAATTGCTGTTCAGGTTGATAGGCGGGGATAATAATAATTGGCTTCATTGCAACAATCTCCTAGAATAAAAAAACGTCTTACCTATTTTTATTATACTTCTTCGTATCCGTGAAACACTACAAAATGAAATGGGCGGTCCATAGCTTCCTCAAAGTTGAATTTTTTAACAAGAATTCCGCGAAAATTCGCCCAATTGGCGTTTTTCGCGTTAAGCCTTGCTACAAACTGAAAACATGTAAACTTACTTTGAGAAAGCCATAATTTGCGGTCGACCTGGTGTTGTATCCAGACAATTTTTGTCCATATCAGAAGCCAACAAACCAAGCTGTTTTGTTGGCTTCTGATATGGACACGCTTTTCTGGTTAACTATACGTCACCCCAATCCATGCCGCGATCTTTGGGAACAATGCGGCGTAAAGTATAGATATCACTTTTAACGAGCTCTTGTTGATGTTCGGAAAAGCTTTGCCAAGGATCCCAAACTGCACTAATAAGTTTACCCGTAACGCCATCGCTGGCTGACGAGGCGAGAAAGACGGAAAGATCAGCGCCTTTTTCAAGCGGCGCACCGCCAGTCTCTTTTTGTTTGATGGCGCGGTCATAAAATACTTTACCAACTATTTCAGGTCCAGCTTCCAACACTTCATCAAGCAAACGTGTATTCAACGCACCTGGGGCGATGGAGTTGATGTCAATATGATCTTCACGTGTTTCCTCGGCAAGTGTTTCCATAAAACGGACAATGCCCGCCTTCGAAGCGGCATACGCGCTAATAAAAGGCAGAGGATTTGTTGCCCCGCCACCCGAGAGTTGAATGATCTTGCCGTAATGGCATTTACGAAAATGTGGCAGAATGGAGCGGGCAACTAAAATGGAACCGAATAAATTGATACGAATTGCCTGTTCCCATTCATCCCAATTAACATCCTCGATCTTTCCTTTGGGCCCATATACTCCCGCATTGTTGACAAGAATATGTATTTGTTGAAATTTCTCAAGTGCAAATTGAATCAGCGCCTCAACATCTTTTTGACTGGAGACATCAGCTTGAAATTTTTCGACCCCTTGCCCGCTTCGGGCAAGCAGGCGCAACTCATCATAAGCGGATTGTAACTTCTGTATGTCGCGCGCGCAGATCAGGATATTTGCGCCCTGCTCAATATATGCGCGTGCAATGGCAAGACCCAACCCTTGATTTGCGCCTGTGATAATTGCATTACGTCCAACAAGAAGATCAGACATCAGCTTGATTTTCCTATGGTGATATATTTTACGCCTTCCATGGTTACACTTGAAATTTCGTGCGCAAGAAAACGATTGGCATCCAAAACCAAGAAATTATTCATCTTTTGAAGTGTCTCATTCAGTCTTACGTTTTTATAATCAGGCCATTCTGTGGCAATGACAAGCGCATCTGCATTTTGAGCGGCTTCGTCAACGGAGGCACATAATTGAATTTCAGAAAATTCACCGGGAAGGGTTTTAAGTGATGGATCGTGCGCCTGAACTTTGGCCCCCTGTGCCAGCAAAGATTGGCATAGTTCAATGGCGCTGGAACGCCGCAGAGTGTTTGTGCCTGGTTTATAGGTCAATCCCCAAACAGCAATTGTTTTACCGCGCACACCGCCAAGTGATTTTTCTAAATGGCGAAGATGCCATAATTTGTGCGCATCGTTGCTGGCTTTGACGGCGGGAAATATGTGAATGGGCTGTTGATATTTTTCTCCCAATTGGCTGAGGAATGCAATATCGCGCGCGAGAGTACCTCCTGCAAAAGCGCCGCCAGGGCCGAGATAGGCCTTGGGACCGATACGTGCTTCGGTCTTGAGTCCTCGCTCCACTTCTTTGGCATCTGCGCCAACCTGCTCACATAACACTGCAATTTCATTGATAAAAGTGACTGACGTTGCAAGGAATGCGTTCAAGGCATGTTTGGTCATTTCAGCAGATTCCACGCCCATCCATTCAATACGGTCTGTGAATGGTGACAGAAGCTCCTTGAATACAGCCTGGCTCTTTTCAGTGCGCGTGCCGATCACAACACGATCCGGCTGCGTAAAAACAGATATAGCTTTTCCGAGCCGCAGGTTTTCAGGCGAGCATGAAAAGCCAACAGTTTTTTGATTCGGATATGCTTTTTCAAACATTTCCTGTAACCGCCTGCAGCTTCCCGCTGGCAATTGCGAAGAAACCAAAACTTCCTGCCCATTTTGGAGATATGGAAATAAACGCGACATGCGCTCGATGACGTAATCAACATCGGCGCGGTCGTCTTCATCCACAGGCGTATCGTAAGTCAACCAGATGACTGCCGCGTCGCGTGCTGCAAGTTCAGGGTCGGTAGTAAAGCGAAGAGTCTGGGCTTGTATTCCTTTTTGAACGAGTTCATCCAGCCCGGGTTCAAAGAGGGGTGCCTTGCCTTGACTTAATCCATCAATGACCTGTGCATCAAAATCCAAGCCATAAACCTGGTGCCCACCCGACGAGAGACAGGCCGCTGTGACAGAGCCCAAATGCCAAAGACCAACTACACAAACTTTCATCTGCGCTCCAATATCCATTGATTTTCTTGCAGGTATTCCAGAGTTCTGATAATGCCTTGTTGAATGGTCAGTTTTGGCTTCCACCCCAGCGTACGGACTTTGGTTGTATCAAGAAAGATAAATGGGTTATCGCCAATCCAGCCGCGTTCGCCACCAGAATATTTTCTTTCAGGATTTACATCCAAATGAGAGCATATCCAGCCAATCGAGTCATTCACTTCGCAATATTCATCCGCGCCAAGGTTGTAGATGTTGACTTTTTCCTGCGCGTTTTCAACAACACATAATATTGCATCTATACAGTCTTGAATATACAGGTAGGATTTTCGCTGATGACCGTTGCCAAGGACAGGAAGTTCGTTTGGATTTTCCAAAAGTTTTTTGTAGAAGTCAAAAACGTGTCCGTGCGTATATCGCTCACCAAGAATAGACACAAATCGAAAGATATAGCCCGTAAAACCAAATCCTTCGCAATAGGCGGCTATCAAGCCTTCGCCGGCAAGTTTTGACGCACCATATAAAGATGTCTGCACAGGGAATGGTGCGTCTTCAGGCGTGGGGATAACCTTTGCTTCACCATAGACCGAGCCGGTCGAAGAGAAGGCAATGCGTTTCACGTTATTGGCACGCATGGCTTCAAGAACATTGTAAGTGGCAATGGTATTTTGTTCGAGGTCTTTGCGCGGGTGATCGGTTCCAAAACGCACGTCGGCGTTGGCTGCAAGGTGGAAAACAAAATCAGCGCCACGCATAGCTTCTGTAAGCGAAGACAGATCAAGCACATCTGCGCGAACAAGGTTGAAGTTTGGGCTTTGGAGTGCAGAGGCAACGAAGTCCTCCTGTCCGGTGGAAAAGTTGTCATAGCCAGTGACTATATGTCCAGATGATAAAAGACGATCAGTGAGGTTGCTGGCAATGAAGCCAGCAACGCCGGTAATGAAATAATGCAAGGTAGTTTCCCTTTCTCAAGTTGATTTTTCTTAATTATTACTTTTTGCATGTTATCAAACATCGTATTCCAAAAGGATACGACAGCCAAGTGCCGAGTTTGAGTTCCAATTTCATTAGAATACGAAACAGCGAATTATCTCCTGTTTGGGTAATGCTTTGACTTACCATCGAAGAAATATTCTCTTGCGTAATCTGTGAACGTTTAAGACGTCGCAGTTGCTTTACAAGAAAAAAACCGGGGTACAAAAAAAAGCCCAAATGTGATTGTTTTAAGACTAAAAATTTTTCGTTTAAAAACAATTTACGCAAATCACGCAAACGATAACGCCTGTAATGCATTAGCAACTCATCATAAATATCATATAACTCAGGGCCAGCGGGAACCTCAATAACAGCGACGCCACCCGGTTTGAGAATACGATAAAGTTGGCTTATCGCTAAAGCATCGTTTTCTATATGCTCCAAGACATTAAGTAAAACAACCGCATCCACAGAATTATCAGGCAATGGACAACGGGTAAGGTCAAAGTGCAATAGTGGTATTTCGGGGTTTGTGCTGGAAAAATTTACCAGTGGGCCCATCACTACATCTGTACCAATTACAAAAGAATTGGGAAGAGCCTCTTTTATTTTTTCGATCAAAAAACCCGATGAACAACCAATATCCAAGATCACTGGTTTATCCACTTTCAAACACTTGGTCAACTGGGCAACAGCCTGACTACGAGATGCATTATCAATAAAATGGGAATTACCGGCCGTATCTTCGTGAAATGTGGTTAGATCATCGGTCCAACCTGAAGCACTTTTTTCATATGAAAGCACATGAATGATCTCCTCACCCACTTGAAACCCTTGCCCCGTCCATAGAGGGCTGTGGGGACTGTTTGGAGTGGGCGGAAAAACAACATCCAGCGGTTTTGTTTTACTAGTCATAAGACATATCCTTTATTTCCTTTTGCTCCTTAATTACAGGCAGAACGGTATCTAATACTCTATTTGTTATAGTCATAAATTTCCTCATTTTATATCGCACGTATAATTAATGGTCATATTTTGAAAATATGCAACAGGCGTCCATGATTGAGAATCTTGTAAAAATCCCTCCGAAATTTTGATGGGAACAAAATTATAGCCTTCTTCAAGCAAGACAGGAAATTGGAACGGCTGTTTATCAACAAGTGAAACCACGGTACCTTTATTGAATGGCTCCGAATCAATCAAAATATCCAAGGATGGATATTCATCTACAGTCAGCGCATCACCTGAAAATATGGCTTCACATTTCGCTGGGGATAAGAACACTAGCCAGCCTTCCTGTCCTATCCAATAATCCCCGTTGTAATGATAAGTGGGATCGTTACGCATGCCAATAAGCAATGGAACATCGGGCAATTTCCGCGCGATGTTTATTAACGAAAATTCCTGGTCAAACAAGATAGGGGTGATTTGTGATGTATTTTTATTCCAGTTCCAGATGTCATTACTGACAATTAAATAATCAGGCAGATTAGTAGAAAGAAATGTTTGATTCAGGGCAATAGCTTGCGCTGCATTACCTATAATGGGATGAGTATTAAATACCTTTATTTCGGGGTCCATGGATAATGACCAAATTATATCCTGCGCAGCGGAGTCAGATGCCAACCAGACTACAGTATCAGGCTTCTTCAAAATATCCATAAAACTCTGGATATCCCAGTTATAAATTAATTTATAATCCTCAAAGCCATGTCCAGTACCGCCCAGATAAAATGGGTATGTCGTTCCTCGCGCAACAATTACAAAACGGTATACACTAGAACCTGCAACCAAAGCCAACCAACAAAGGATCAGCGCTTCAAGGATGAGGTGCAGACTGGCAGGAAACTTCGGGAGTTTTAATGCCTTGAGTTCATGCGGAATAAATGCAACAAAGATCATGGTAAAAGGATAAACATACGTAAACATCTTCCCCGCCTGCCA
>Ga0316610_1000135_pt1 | contig 20338 bp, 24 predicted proteins | sample MIS2017111B_MG_FD_207677 | JGI IMG/M metagenome (GOLD analysis project Ga0316610, IMG submission 207677) | Microbial mat bacterial communities from Middle Island sinkhole, Lake Huron, Michigan, United States - MIS.2017.111B | ecosystem: Environmental > Aquatic > Freshwater > Lake > Sediment... | reverse complement strand
TGTCTGACTTGAGATCAAATACTGACAGTAAATTTGTCTAGTAGTTTTCATAACAAATCACACGTTAGTTGTGTGTAGTAATACACAGTTATATTTTTTGATTTATGTAAAGTGGGGAAGTCCTAATATTGATAAACCAAAAATTTACTCTTAAAATTAAGATGAATAATAGTATAGTCTAGATGATAATATTCGACAAGTCATTTGTACTGCTACGATAAAACTAACGCTCTATTTTGGTAGTGTACCATATTTTTCAGTGTAAATATTATCTATGGCACCTTTTTCGATCAAAAGCTTTTCGGTGTCGGCTACCATGAAGGGATTGCCGCAGATATAAAAGTCGTAAGTAGTGAAATCCAAAATAATTTTAGGTATGACCGTGGTCACTTTACCAAGTTTTAAGATCTCATTTTCAGTCTCACCTTCCAATAAACTATCCGAACAAGTGATTATTTTAAAGTTTTTATATTTACCAGTGTCCAAAAAATCTACAAAAAATCTACGGCAATAATCGAATTCGCTTGAATAAACGCCAAAGAATAGAGTAATATTGGCTTTTGGGTCAGATTTTAAAATACCATCAATCATACCCACAAATGGTCCAAGACCAGTCCCAGTGGCGACAAAAACCTTTGGTCTGTCATTTTCAGTTAGGTGAAATTTTCCGAGTGGTCCCAATGCATTAAATTTATCACCTGCTTTAGTTTTTTCAATTGCTTGAGACCCTTCTCCACCTGAGCGTGTATTTACTAAAAATTCAACTTGTGACTTATACTCGGCCTTATTCGACTCGTCTTTTAAATAACTCATCAAAGAATATGACCTGTAGACCTTTGGTGCGACTTCGACACTTATAAACTGGCCGGGAATGTAGTCTAGAACTGAATCTACTCCAAATTTAAGCAAATATATCTTTGAGGCAAGCTCCATTTTATCCAAACAGGTAATAGTTGATTTAGGCATAATTGAAAGTAGACAGTTTGTAACAATTACTTATTAACTTAATTGCATATATTATTTTGGTCAATAGTCTCTATTTTGATATAATTGTCTTATGTTAAAGAATCAAAAAGTCCTTCAAAATCAGGTCGATACTATATCAATCGCAACCGATTCAAATAATCTGACTTTGCTACTGAAGCTAAACCAACCTATCAGAGACTCAAAAGCTCTGGAATGCACCTTTTTTGTTTATCCATATAGCCAAAATATGGATCATACCAGCTTTAATATTTTACCTTACGAAGAATATGTCGGTGATGTCGATGCTGGTCGTAGATCTACATACCAAAAGCTTGAACCGACAGCAAGTAAGCTTTTTGGAGTGTTTTTAGGTCTACTTTTAATTATAATTTTTGGAATATATAACCCAAATGAGCTGTATTCTTTGCAAAATTTAATAGCAGTTTTAGGAGCTTACACTTTGGGAAAAGAAATGTGGGACGATCTAGATAAATGGCTTATAGATTCAACCAAAACTTGGAATATTCGCTGGCGCGGAAGTCAATATTTTTACGTTAAAGAAGATTTTGGCACTATTCAAAGATTTTGGAAATTGGCACGAGTAAAACGAAATGGCCAGCCTACAATTTTGCCAGTTTGGCTTGATTTTATGACTCACAGCAACGCTAAGACTGTCGAAGCATATTTCGAGAAAAAGACTATAAGTCAATACCCAGAAAATAGTTTGGTTCAATTTGGAAGCGTGAGTATTAATCAAGAGAATTTACGAGACTTCGAAAAAGATGGGGCCATGTTTGGATTTAAATTATCTCTAAAAGAGCAATTTTGGCTTGGAGATATCACCTATGAAATTTTTCAATCGGTGGATAAAAATGAGTATGGAGCTGTCGATAAAAAAGGTATTTGGTGTCCGCAAGCAATCTTATATCGTAAAGTTTGGAATTTAGGCAGAATCAAAATTTACCTACTCAAAGAAATTGTAAATGATTTTAGACTGGTGAATTTGGGATAAATTTTAGAGCGGCAGAATTGATGCAATATCGTAGCTTTGTTGGCATTGGTCCGTCATTGAAAACATGACCTAAATGTGATTTACAAAACTTGCAAACGACTTCGGTGCGCTTCATACCAAGTTCATAATCATCTTCGATTTCAATATTGTCATTTTCAGGTGCAAAAAAAGATGGCCAGCCTGTACCTGAATTAAATTTAGTCTCAGATGAAAATAGGGTATTGTTACAAACGACACATTTATACATTCCTGGATCATGAGTATTCCAGTAAATACCGCAAAATGGTGCTTCAGTGCCTTTTTCTTGGGTGACGTGAAATTGCTCAGGTGTTAAAATATTTTTTAATTCGTCTTTGTTAGGTATTTGAGTCATATTGTAAAAATTTCAAGCAATAAATTCGCTCACTCAAAGTTTAATTTAACTTAATTTAAAACACAAGTTAGGCATTCATTTGTCCCTGATAACCAATGCTTCTAACAAAACTTAAATCAGGAAAAATAATCAAAAACTCGACCTCAAACAATTTTGCCAAAGCCTCAACCTCGCTATTTTTAGCTACAAATAAAGTTGTGCTCATGACATCGGCAATGGTAGCATTTTTGCCTTGAGTAAACACCGCAAGTTTTCCTAGGGTACTATTTGAGTTTTTTATATCAATCAGATGGTGGAAAGTTTGATCTGTTTGTTGATCTTTCCACATTCGACGATTTGGTGCTGAGCAAGCTATGCCTTGGTTTTTGATGGCGATCGAGCCGATTTTTTGAGTAAAGTCTTGAGGGTGTTCTAAAACAAAAGAAATTGGATTATCAAAGTCAGTCGAAGCATAGATATCCCCTCCGCCGTTTATACTAAAATATTTTATATTTGAATCAGTTAAAAACTTGGCAATTTTATCAATTAGCCAACCTTTACCGATGCCACCAAGATCGACTTTTACACCAGATTTTATTTGTATAATACTTTCATTTAAAACCTCAAAAGAGCTATTTTCAGAAACGTGGATACTTTTTATCCCCTGTTTTAAGGAGAAGCTATAGCTTTTATCATAGCCTAAATTTTCCAAAATTCCACCCACAGCTACATTAAATAGCCCGTTACTTTTTTGCCTGATATCTTCGCTATATATCAATATTTCAAATAATTCTTTAGGAAAGTTTTGGAGCTTTTTGTCACGATTAAGCTTCGATACGTAGCTGTCATCTAAAAATCTAGAATAGGATTTTTCAAACTCATTTGCAAGTGCTTCAATTTGAGTAAAAATCTGATCTATTTGCTCATAATTATCATACACTTTAATCCACCATTTAGTAGCAAGGGCTTCAAAAGTGTAATCAAGTGACATTATTTACTAGCCTGAACTTTGATCGCTTCCATAGCTTGGGCAAATCCTGTATGTGTCAACGATGAGCCATTTACAGCACCTGGATCTAGATTATCACTCAAAGATTTTCCAACAATTACTCCACTAATCGAGTCCTTAAATAAATTTTGATATCTATCAGATTTTGGATCGATAGCTTTTGGAGTCATTTGTAGATCAGTGATTTTACTATCTTTGATTGTAGCTATAATATCTAGACTTTGTGCACCGCCTGGAGAAATGTAATTTCCAGTTGCTGTATATTGACCGTCTTTATATTTTACTGTACTTGTTGGAGGTGTGGTTTCAGTTGTGTTTGGTGAAATAGCTGGTGTTTTGGTTGAATTAACAAGCTGATTTGAGTTTACAGTTGGCTGTTTAGTTTCAGGCTGATTTGCGAGGCTTGGAGTGGTGGTCTTAGGTAGGACTACTACTGGAGTTTTGGCTGGCTGAGTACTTTGAAAGTACCAATATCCGCCTGCTCCTAAAATTACGATGACTGCAACACCGATTAAAGTGTAGGTTATAAGATTTTTATTGTTCATAATGGTATAAATTTGTTGATTATATTTTTTGTGACATAAAATCACTCCACCCAAAATTAACAAGTCATCCTAAAAAAGTCAAACCTTAAATTGCTCCATTTTCCTTCGCGATATCCAAAAGCTCAATAATATCCTTATCTTGTAAAGCTTCAATCATATTTTCCCAAAGCTGGATAGCGCTCAGTGCCCAAGCGTTATATTTTGCCTTGACTTGGGGTATATAAAAGTAAATGTCTTGGTCAATCAACGGTCTTTGCTCAGTCACAATCTTATTGGCGAGCCTGGCAATATTGATATTATTTTCAAGCACATATTTGGAAGAAAAGAAAATTGGGGTGGTTGGGATGGCTTTAAATAAAGTATCAGCATCACTCAAAGCCTTGCCTTCGTTTGATATTTCGGCTGTTCTGTTTGCAGTGTGGGATTCGTTAATTATGCTTTCTATGTGTTGAATTTCGCCATCATCAAAACCAACTTCAGCTAGTAGCTCAGAACGTAGTTTTTGACCAGCAATTGGCTCAGAATTTAACTCCACAATGTAGTTTATATCATGCACCAGTGCGGCACATTCAACAATTTCTACATTTGCTTCTATCAAGTTGGCAAACTCCCGAGCTTTGTTTGTCACAAAGTTAATATGATGCCAGCCGTGAAAAAGTAAAGACTCTTTATGTTTTGCATAAAGCTCAAACACGAGTTTGTGAAGTGATTGTGATCTTGGTGTGGTCATATATCAAAAGCCTAGTTAAAATATTTAACCAAGTCAATCTTGTCATTATAAACCACAGCCTCAAAGCCTAGTTTTTTAGCCACACTGACGTTTTCAGGATTTTCATCGATATAAAATATTTCAGATCGTTGGTATTTAGTCTGGTATTGCATTTCCAAAAAATACTCTGGATCCTGCTTATCCAAGCCGATTTCAGAAGAAAAAAGAGTGTGTTTAAAATATCGCTTAAGTTGCCATGAGTTTTTCAAAAATTCAAGTTTATCCAATGGACAATCTGACAAAATACCGAGTTCAAATCGTTTCTTAATTGCATTTATCTGCTTTATCAAGTCCTGATTTTTTTCAATGGTAAGTATATAGTCACGAGCCTTACTAAGCAGATCGATATCCAGACCGTCTTTGAGTAATTTGCTCCAAAAGTGCTCAGGTAAGATCTGTCCAGCTGCATACGCATTGCATAAAACCGCGTATTTTTCATAAAAACTTTGACGATAAACCCCAAAATCACCTTGTTTAAATGACTCTTTGGCTAGCATTTCAAGCATTTCTTGAAAATTGTGTCTATCTAAAACACCGTGATAATCGAAAAATATAACTTTTGTCATAGAAAATTTGGTTAATTTTGTCATTTCGAGTGTAACAAGCAACCTTAAATGAAATTTGCTAAGATCTCTCTCTTTTCACTCTATAATGACATGTTGGAGAAGATGTGAAACTTTTTTATTCCAAAACCAATACATCACTTATCAATCCTTGTCAAAATATTATAAAATCAAGCACACTCAATGTGATGTCACCACGATTTTTATTAACCATACCAGTGCTGCTTATAAGTATAAGCATTTGGACACTTTCAAGCCTTGAGAACAATCTCAATTGGTCAAATCTGAGTGGCTGGTTAAGTAGTCGAGCCATAAGGCAGCTGTTTTTCAGCATTTTGGCAATTGCGATCTCTTTTCTGCTAGTTTATATCTTTAAAATTCACAAAAAAATCAAAGCTATATTTTGGTTCAACTTAATCGCAGGTTTTATAAATTTGAGTGTTATAATTTTGGATTTGGAAATTAGAGGGGCTTCAAGGTGGCTTAGATTAGGGATTTTTAGCTTGCAGCCATCTGAGATTGTGAAGGTCGGGATAGTGATGTGGGTTTCATATTTGGCAGCTTTTCGTGATTTAAAAAAGACTTCTGAGTTGATATGGTTTTGGTCGTTGCCGGTTTTTAGTTTTTTGACGATATGGAATCCTAGTTTTGGGCAAAGTGATTTGGGGACAGCCTTGATTGTGATTTTACCTGCAGTAGCTATATTTATGATACATCCAGCAGTGAGTCGATGGTATAAAACCATTTTTGTCGGGGTTATGGCTCTAACGATTGTATTTTTAAGCTTTAGTCTTGTAGGATATCAGAAAGATAGACTTGGAATCACCAACTTTATCTTACGCTCAGAAAGCTGGACTCCAAGTAGTAGCGATGATATAAATAAGGTTTGCAACCAAACCAACTTGTACAATACTTGTCAGGCAGTGTCACTTGTGGCAAATAACCAACTTTTAGGCAGCCTTGAATCATATCAATCAAATCGTTCGCTCTATCTCCCAGAAAGACAGACAGACTTTATTTTTGCTTCAATTAGTCATTATCTTGGTATTTTGGGTAGCTTTACTGTTATTTTATTGTTTGCAGTTTTATTTATCGCCTTGGCACGCATATCAGCCAGTTCTAGCCCTTATCAATTTTATCTTATCGTTGGTGGAAGTCTGACTTTACTGGCTCAAGTTTTTGCCAATATCGGAATGAATCTAGGAATGTTACCAGTAGTTGGGGTGCCTTTACCTTGGCTTAGTTACGGTGGATCGCATATTTTGGGTAGCTTTTTACTTTTATTTTTGATGACTTATCAGGAGAAAAGCAAGTTTGAAAATGGTTGAGAAGAACTACTGGTATCTATTACTTGACATTTTAAAGCAAAAAAGGCTTGATGGTAGACAATTATACATGTTGATTCCCACTAAAATTTATTGATTTATGACAAATGCAAATGATTTTATCGAAACCTATACTACCCGTGTAGATACTATTTTTGGGGTGACTGCGGTCGTGCTGGCACCTGAGCACCCTGCTGTGACTGAGCTAACGACAGACGAACACAAAGGCAGAGTCATTCAATACATCGAGGAGTCTCGCAAAAAATCCGAACTAGAAAGAACAGACCTAAATAAGCATAAAACAGGTGTTTTCATAGGATCTTATGTCGAGCACCCACTCACAGGTGAAAAAGTTCCAGTCTGGATCGCCGACTATGTTTTACCAAATTATGGCACTGGATCGGTCATGATGGTCCCATCACACGACGAGAGGGATTTTGAATTTGCCCAAAAGTACAATCTTGAATCAAAATCAGTTGTCGAGCCGGTAGATAGTACTGAAGTGGTATTAAATAAAGCTTTTACAGACGACGGCAAGCTAGTAAATTCCCAGGAGTTTAACGGTCTTTCTTCAGAAGAAGCTAGGTCGGCTATTACAATCAGACTAGAAAATGAAAATAGTGGTAATTTTAAAGAGCAATTTAAGCTGAGAGATTGGCTGGTTTCAAGACAGCGATACTGGGGATCTCCAATACCGATCATATATACGCCTGCTCAAGGTCTACATCAGTGCAATTTTGATAGGAAAATTAGCCAAAATATTGGTTTGGATTTGAGTCAGAGTTTCCCAATGCGATTAAATCCAGATACTCAATTCTTGGAAAATTTGCTCAATTGGGCTCGTGAAAACAATCAATCGGTAATCAATGACTGTCTTGTAGTAAATGAAAGCAACCAGATATTTATCCAAAAAAGAAGCTCAGATCGAAGATTGTACCCAAATCGTTGGGATTTTCCAGGTGGGCATCTTGATGAAGGCGAGAGTATATATTCTAGCTTTGTCAGAGAGGTCAAAGAAGAGACAAATTGGGATGTTAGTGAGGTTATGGCTTTTATCGGTAGCCAAGAGTGGCAAGTGCCGCTTGAATCACGCAAAGAAGGTGATAATCCCCATAAAATTATATACCAATTTTTGATCAAAGTCAGCAATGCTCCAGAGTTAATTTTAGAAAATGGTAAAGCTGTAGAAGGTCGTTGGGTAGGATCAGATGACTTGAGTAGCTTAAAAGATGATGAAAACTTCACAAGTTATATCTATGATTCGCTTGTTTTAGCTTTTAAAATACTTAATCAAAAACCTCAGTCGTTCGATTTTGAACAGATTAAAAAACCAAGATTAGTAATTGTCCATGGAGGTAATAGTTACACCAATGACGAGTTAAAAGACTTAATCAGTGAAAGACCAGAAGAAATCCAAGTTATAAATCAGCATTCTGCCAAATTAGAACGAGAAGAATGGGGTTGGTATAAAAACGTCGAATCAGAACTACAAAATAGGGGATTTGAAACCTTTTACCCTAAAATGCCAAATAGTCAAAATGCCAAATATTCTGAATGGAAAAAGGCTTTTGAGAGTGATATTGTTCCGCAATTAACCACCGAAACTCACTTGGTTGGTCACAGCCTAGGAGGTCTATTTTTGATCAAATTTTTAGCTGAAACTAAAATTAAAATTAAAGCCTTGCATCTTGTTTCCCCATCTTTTGATGAAGGCGATTTTACCCCGACAGAAAACTGGGATCAGATCAATCAAAATTGTGAGAGTATATTTATTTGGCACTCTAGAGATGATAAAGTCGTGCCTTTTAACGAAGCTCTCAAATATCACAATTTCCTTACAAACAGTATTTTGTTTAAGTTTGAAGATAGGGGACATTTTCCAGACCAAGATTTCCCTGAGTTAGTTGATTTTATAGATAATTATGAGAAAAACTCCTGGACTGTGTTTAACGGTGTTGATTTTAGACTTGTGATTGATAAGGAATTGCCAGTTGTTTTACCTGATGATGTAGATTTTAGGCCAGATGGACAGAGTCCACTTCGCTACAGTGAGATCTTCCGCCAAGTAAAATGTCCAATTACTAATCTGACAGAAAGCGAGGGAGTATTTAGAGAAAAAGATACTATGGATACTTTTGTCTGTTCTAGTTGGTACTATTTACGTTATCTAGATCACGAAAACTCCAATGAATTTGCCAACAAAGGTAGAATCCAGACTTGGATGCCTGTAGACATCTATGTGGGAGGAGCCGAACATGCCGTTTTACACTTATTATACGCCAGGTTTTTCTATAAAGCTTTAAAAGATGGGCATCTGTTGTAGTACTTTAGTAGCATATAGGCTTGACATAAATCTATTTTTTATATTAGCATCACAGCTGACAGGTTAAAAAATCTATTCTATTATTTAGGGAATGCAAAGAAGAAGTAATTCACGAGGCAGAGGCCGCAAACAGTTTAATCGAGACGAGAACAAAATCTACTTTAATGGTAAGGTTATTGAGACTCTCCCTGGTACAAAATTTGCCGTAGAAGTTCCACCTCTAAAAGAAGGTCAAGTTCCACAAAAATATATTTGCGCACTTCACTCTAAACTAATTAACAGATCAAAAATTGTGTTAGGAGATCCTGTGACTATTGAAATTGATCCGTATAATTTGGACAATGCCAGAATAATAGGTCGCATACTGACTCAACAACCACCAAGAATCTAATAATCTAATTTATAAATATTTATGAAAGTAAAAGTTTCAGTTAAAGGAAGAGGTGCCAGAGGTAAAAGAGCTGGTCGTATGGCAGAAGGTTTTTTTGTGAAAAGAAAAGGAATTTTACGTTTTATCTCTAAAACTAATCCTAGACTTAGCATGAGACAACCAATCCCAAAAAGAAGACTTAGAACCAACTAATAAAATATAATATGATTCGTATTTCAGGTGTAAATATCCCAGAAGATAAACAATTTCCTTTTGCCTTGAGTATCATCAAGGGAATCGGTCCAACCCAAGCCCGTAAGATTGCTGATGCTTTAAAAATCACTTACTCTACTAAAATTAGCGAGTTAAGCGAAGATCAAATCAATGAAGTTAGAAATTATATCACAGCAAATTATGTTGTTGAAGGCGATTTGATTAGAGATACTCGCTCAAGCATCAAAAGACTTAAAGACATCAACTCTTGGAGAGGACTTAGACACAAAGCTGGTCTTCCAACAAGAGGTCAGTCTAGTAAAAACAACAACAGAACAGTTAGAGGCAACAAGCGTATGACAGCTGGAAGCGGTAAAGCTAAGGCAGCTTCAAAGACCTAGTTTTTGATTAGATTATCCGAATTATAAATTTTTAAACAAAAGATTTCAAAAGTAGTTATGGCAGTAAAATCCAAAGTAAAATCCAAAGCAGTCGTTAAGAAAATCAAGCGAAAATTATCCCTTGCTAAAATCTATATCAACGCCGCATTTAACAACACAATCATTACCCTTGCAGATCCAAATGGTCAGGTCTTGGCTTGGTCTACTAGTGGAAAGATGGGTTTCAAAGGTTCTAAAAAGTCTACTCCTTACGCTTCTCAAAAAGCTGTTGAAGAGATTTTAGAAAAACTAAATGAAACAGGTGCTTCTGCAGTTGATATTATTATCAAAGGTGTTGGATCAGGTAGAGATCAGGCAATCAGAACAATCGCTTCTTATCAAGGTCTTGAGATTCAATCTATCCATGATGTGACTCCAGTGCCACACGGTGGTGTCAGACAGAAGAAACGTAGACGCGTATAAACCTTAAGTATATATATTATTATGGCTCGAAATTTAGAAGCAAAAGAAAAATTATCTAGAAAAATCGGAAGAAATTTATTTTCAAAAGGTGCAAGATCCTTCTCAGCTAAAGCTGCGGTAATTCGCCGACCTTACAAACCTGGACAACATGGTAAAACTGGTGGAATTACTAGACTTTCTGAATACGGTAAACAACTCCAAGAAAAACAAATCATCAAACATGTTTATGGCTTACTTGAGAGACAGTTTAGAAAGATTTACACCAAAGCTTTAAATAAAAAAGGTGATACTTCTCACAATCTTTTGACTATGCTCGAAACTCGTCTTGATAACGTTGTTTTAAAGGCTGGTTTAGCAGAATCTAGATCTCAAGCAAGACAGTTGGTCAATCACGGACACTTCAATTTAAATGGAAAACCCGTTAATATTCCATCTTTGATGGTTAAGCCTTCTGATGTGATTACACTTAAAGAGAGTAAAAAGAAGTCAGCTTTTTGGCAAAACTTCACTCTTACAATCCCTTCAATGAGACCAACCTGGTTGCAAGTAGATGATAGTGCCAAAAAAATTACAGTCGTAACAGAGCCATTACTAGAAGATTTGCCAACAAACTTCAGAACAGAACTGGTCATTGAGCTTTATTCAAGATAGTCCCATTTATATTTTCATATTATGCAAGTTATTAGATTACAAAGAACAGGTCGCACCAAAATGCCACTTTATCGTTTAGTTTTGGCCGAGAAATCAGCTCACGTATCCAAAAAAGTACAAGCTGTTTTAGGTAATTACAATCCTCGAACAAAAGAATTGGTAGCCCATAAAGAACTTTTAGAGAAGTGGTTAGGTTTAAATATTTCATGTTCAGACACAGCCCATAATCTACTCGTTAGAAAAGGTTATTTAAAAGCTGAACTCAGAGTTCCAAATTTCACCAAAAACCCTAAAGCCAAGGCTAAAAAAGCTGCTTAATTTTTTCAAATTTAAAAACATTTTAACTACTTGAGTATGAGCACTAGCAACACTATTGATCAGGAAGTCTTGTTATTTATTATCAAAAACTTGGTAAATTACCCAGATGAGGTAGTTTTAGAAAGAAAAGTAGATGAAATGGGAGTTCTGCTTACTCTTTCGGTAAATGCTGAAGATATGGGTATAGTTATTGGTCGAAATGGTAGCATGGCAAAAGCACTCCGCACTATCATAAAAGCAGTCGGCAAGAAGCACCGCATGATGGTCTCTCTAAATATCATCGAGCCAGCAGGTAGCAACAGACCAGCTCGTGTGTATAGAGACGAAGACCGAATGCCTGGTAGAGGTCGTGGAGATAATACCCAAAATAATTCACAATACTCAGAAGGTCATCCACAAAACAATGAACCTAGAAACGAGTCTCGTGCATCCGTAGATCCTGTCACCGACCCTACACCACTTTCAGTATCAGATGATTTAGCAGAATTTGCAATCAACTAAGCTAAATTTTACTTATACTCCCGTCTTTTTGGCGGGTTTTCATTCGGGGATCGTCTAATGGTAGGACTTTGGTTTCTGGTACCAACTATCGGAGTTCGAATCTCTGTCCCCGAACCACAAAAATTCTTTATATTTCAGCCTTATTTAGGCTGTTTTTTTATTTGTTAGCTTGGCTTAGAAAATCAATTTTTCTGAATTTTCTTTTCCAATAACTCAACCAGTTTTTTAATTAAAAATAGCATATCTTCAACAAAGTTCATAAATGGCTCATTGGATGGTCTGTTTTCTTTCATTCTCCCTATACTTGAATTATAATCACCTGAAATAGCATCATCTAGAGATTTTATTTTAAAACTATGATATAAATTATCTCCTCCATATACCAATATACCTAAGTCTGAAAATCCTTCATTATAATATCCTGATAAATCGATAGTTTGAAATCCAATATCAATTTCTCGATTTGTACAAATTTCAACTTGATTAGCAACTAGATTTACTAAAATATTAGCAATTTTATCAAAGGTTTTAGTTTTAAATATGTCTATGTCCACTATATTTATTAGATCTACCTTTGAGTTTAATATTGTTGTTTCTAAGTTTTTTAAATCATCAATTACCTCACTTCTAGTTTGATCTAGATGAGCCTTCAAAAATCGACTGTCAATCATTTTGGTATCTGTAATTCCCCAAAACCTAGCAACTGAAGGTAAGATTCTCATCAGTGATACTGGTAGTAATATTTGTTCATCGTGTTTTTCAGAGATTATTCTTACTATTTGTAACATAATTTTGGTTAAATATTTGAGCAGAATAAATGTCTGCAATTGCAGAGTTATAGTTAGTATAGACTCTAAATCAATTTTAGTAAAAATATTTGTAAAAAATCAGTACAAAATGTTTCTTTTAGTAAAAATATTCTTGATTAATTTGTCTTTTATTTTCAAAAAATTAAAACTTGTGATATAATAGATTTGTCTAAACTTAAATTACAAATATAAACAGAAATGTCGTCTGCCCTATTAGCTTACAATTATGAAAAACACGCATCTTCGTTTGAGGATGAACTTGAGATGAGAATAAACAGTGGCTCTGCTGTTAAGTTGCCGGTAAGAGGGATTAACATAGAAACTAATAGAACAAAATATGTGTATGATGAGTGTGGTAAGATTGTAGATAAGCATCCAGAAATACTTGCGCTTGAATTTCCTAATAACCCTGAACCCAAAACATACTATATTCACAGGGGTTTCGCCCTTGTTTTTGATGATAATTCAGAGCCATATTTAATTTCTCTATCTGGAATCACTGGTGACTTTTTATCTGACTATGGACTTAAGCCTCATGAATATACTGTGCCCTTTTCTGGTGGGTTATTTACTGATTACTTCGACACTCCTGGCTTCCCTGAGATTATTCAATTTGTCTATCGTGAAGAATACAAGCGTTGTATAAGAAAAAATGAACAGTTTTTATACTTACAAAAAAAACTAGATATCCCCATAGAAAATTTATTCACAACAAATATCCAAAATCCAGATATAAAAAAACCAGCTAGCATAAATTATCAATTATTTCCATGCAATGACAAAAGTAGTCAAAATCTTATTCTAATAACTGATTCACAAGGTTATGCAATTGTTAAAGGGGATCTTAGAACGATAAATAAAATTGAAAAAAGATTGGGTTATTTAAATGCTCAACCAGATAAAATATTAGCAAAAGAAGTGCTTGATTCTGGTGAGGCATCTTTCTGGCTTAAAACTCAACAAAAAATTGACCCTGAGTTTTACCAAGCAGTTTTGGAGTTGAAAAATTCTCCTTTGGCAGCTATAGAGAACCCTCAAACTCCTTTAAATATAGCAGAAAAAGAACAAATAAGCACGCCTGAACAAAATAAGTTCACAGTATTTGCCAATTTACTTACTTTGTTAGACAGAGCCGTTGGTGGAATTGGTCAGTTTTTGGAAATAAAAGAGCTGATTGGTAAAATTTCTAGCGAAAAAGAAATCATTAAATCTAAACAAGATAGGCTAAACAAAGCTAAAACAAAGCGTTTATTTGGGAATAACGAAAAAAAGAAGCTTGAACGTCAGATAACGGAGAAAAAACAACAAATTGAATCAGATCAAATCTCAATAGATCTTAAAAAAGAGGCTTTGAATAAAATATTGACACAGGATGCAAATTTAGTTACTTTTCTTAATCAAAATGAAAATGCACTTACTGCTACTTTTGGATTAAGTCATGTAGGGCAAATCGAAATCTCTCGACTCCTAGATTTAAAATTAGCTATGTTGCGTGAAGATTGGCATGAAGTCAAAGGTAGTTTCCAGCTAGGAGATGACAATTTAGTACATATACAGCCATTTAATTTAGGTTATGCAATCATCGAAACAGATTCTAAGGAAAGTGGAGATCCTGAAGATATAATACCTACAACGGCAACAGTAGTGTTCAGTGGGGAAGATTTGATTCAAGAGTTTGTAAGATTTGGTCAGTTTATAGTTGAAGGTGAGTATGAAGATGATCTCAAAACCGTCTCTAGGAGCATTTATCCTGAAAATCTCGCAGTCGATCGAAAAGATATAGGAAAATCAGTAAGGGTAGATGCTGATATATTAGATACTATCAGGTCTCCAATTTTGAAAAAGTTTATCCAAGATGTTGTTTTAAAACTAAAAATAGATACTCAAGATCAAGACTGGTCGCTTGAAATCATACTTGAGCCATATGATCAATATTTGGAATCAGAAGGATCTCATAGAGTAGCAAAAATTATCACTCACTACGCAAAAGAAAATTCTTTAACAAATACAACAAATCAGTTTTAGTCTTTAAACAAAGCTTTTTGGGGTGATCAAAGCTCTTGACATCTACTGTTTTTTGTGCTATACATTAATTAGCTGAAAAGCATTTGGGAGGCCTACAATTGGATGATATTCTGTCTAAAACAGTTATCATGGATCCGATTGTTTAACCACAATCTAATGGAGCCTACTCTAATGTCTCGCCTTCCCAAATCTTTCGCTACTTTTGTTTGTTTATCTGGTTTAATCTTTTTTTCTGTTCCTGGTTTATCTATAGCTCAAACTGTCAAATTGCCATTATGCGACATTGCATTATATGGTAATTGTGCAGATATCTCAATTGCAGATTTTAATTGGCTCGTTGCTAACAACGCCAGTTACATTTCTGTAAAAGATGGTAGCAGCTATATTTATAACTCTGATGAAGAATTGATTAAGATTTACGATGCAAAACTTGTTCAACCTGGTCGCAATTTAACGCTGATCAAGGAAAAAACAAGATTGCATTTGACTGCTATATAAACAATTGGTTGGTTTAAATATTTAAAATCCTTTTTTAAATCCCTTTATTCCAACCTAATTTCATCCTTCCAGCCCTAAAGGCTGGATTTTTGTTTGATTAGATTTTCAGAAATCTCTTTCCTATCTAGGAAACTTCACCTTCACTTCCTCCCAAATTGTCTCAAACTTGGTTACTTGTGAGGAAAATAGCTCTAGTCCTAGATCCCAAAACTTTGGATCTTCGATATCAAGACCCAGATGTTTTAGTATGTTTACAGGGCTCATAGATCCGCCGAGCTCTAGTACGTGGATATAATCATTGATTTTTGAGCGATCTTTTTGGAGTAAACTATAGATCGAGCTTGATGTCAGTAGGCCTGATGCGTAGACGTAATTGTAGAAAAGGTAGGTAAAATGATTGATTCGAAGCCAGCCATACTCTGTGCCGTCGGTTGGGTTTAGTAAATCACCAAAAATGTTTGTGTATCGATTTGAAACCCAAAGGTCACGGATAACCTCTTTGGAAAGTGGTCCATGTTCTCTGTAATAGTCATGAATAGCTTTTTCAAAGCCGTAATAACCTAAGCCAGCTATAAAGATATTTCCAGCCTCTTCTTCAATTTTATTGGCATATAATTCAAGCTTTAGTCTTGGATCTTCAATTGTTTTAATCAGTGAGTCAAAAACTATGGTTTCACAGCAGAGACTTGCAATTTCAGCGGTGGATAAAGTGTAGTTTGAGTTGATTAAGCCTTGTTTTTCTTCCGTAAGATACGAATGAATACCGTGGCCAAGCTCATGAGCAACCGTAAGTACATCTTCAAAACGATCTTTATATGTACATAAAATCACAGGATGATAACCTGGTGCAAAACTAGAACAAAAAGCTCCGGCCTTTTTTTGCGATCTATCTGCAGCGTCAATCCAATTATTATCAAAAAATAACTTAGCAATTTCTTTAAATTTTGGATTAAACTCTCCAAAAGCCTCCAATATGATAGTTTGAGCTTTTTCCCAGGAGTATTTTGGCAATTCCAGATCTTTAAAATTGATTTCAGCGTATATATCGTAAGCTTCGAGCTTATCGAGTTGTAATATTTCCGATTTAAGTTTAGTATATTTTTGGAAAACTGGTAATTCTCTTTGCATTGAATTTATAAGCGAATCTAAGATTTTTTGATTGATTTGGTTTGATACTAGACTTGATTCTTGAGGCGAGGTAAAACCTCTGAGGTTGTCGTCGATTTTATGATCCAGAATTAAGTTATTTAGGGCTTCTATAGAATTTGGCTCTAGTTTAGACATTTCCCCTGCGAGCATTTCAAAAGCCTTCTGTCTGATATTTCTATCTCGATGCTTCATAAGATTAGACAAATCAGTTTCACGGTAAGTTTTCATCTCTCCTTCTAGGTCGCTTTGGACTTCGATTTTGTTGGTCAGATCTCTAAAAAATTTACCCCAAGCATCGCTCCCAGAAAGGTCTTTGAGACTTAGCACATTTTCCACCTCTTCGCTCAAAACATATTTAGCATTTAGTGCTAGCCTTTCAAGATAGTAGCTAAATTCAGCTAGTTCTGGACTTTTAGATAACTCACCTAGGTCAGGTCTTTTAGAAAGCTCGACCCCAAAGAAAGTGGTAAGGTTGGCTATGTGAGTAGTTTGCTCATCGACATTGATCATCTTTTGCTGGATAACCTCAATCTCGCTTCCACCAGCCTCGTACGATAGATTTAGATAGTAGCCAGGCTTCCCAAGCAAGACACTCAGATCTTCATCAGACTTGATTGCCTCACACAATTCAGCTGGGCTCAAAGAGGTGACTTTACCACGATATTTTTGCTCAAATTCTTGGATTTTGATTTTAGCTTCCACCAGATCTTGATCAATCTTTGGATCTGTGTGGCTGCTGTAATACTGGGACAAATCCCACGATGGAAGTGTTGAAGTCATATACTTCGAGTATGGTTTAGATGTTTGGGTTTGTAAAGGCTCAGAATTAAATCCCTACCGATAGACATTATTTTTCCCACTGTGACCTCCGATTTTAAGTAAAAGTAAAACCAATTCACCCTTTTTATACTCCCAAATAATACGAATATCTCCCGTGACCCTACAACTAAAAAAAGTTCCGACTTTGTGTGAAACGGACTCAGGATTTTCACTCAGTTTGAGTAGAGCGGCGTCAATCCTATTTTCCAAGTCAGTGTTATTCTTGATTAGCTTTTTGTACTGCTTCTTGAAAAAATCAGAAAATTCGACCTCAAACATAAATATTAAAATTACTCCTTTAACTTTAAAATAGCCTCATTCATATTTTTTGCTTTAGTTGATTTGCCCGCTGTGATCTGAGCTTTCGAGGCTTGGATATCTATCATATCTTGTATTGTCATCCCAATTTCATCCAGATAATACTTGCTTCCTTTGGCAATCAAAAACTCAATCGACTGATTTACATCATAAATAGGATACTCTTCCATAATTGCCTGGACAATAAGTTCAAGATTTTCAGAAAGCGTAATCTGGGTTTTAGTTTTAGTCTGTGCCATATAGTAAGAGATAGTTGTACCTAATACTATAATATATTACTTTGTTTGTCAAAAACCTCTAATAAAAAAATTATTCCTCCTATTTCTAGGAGGTATGCAGCTTTCGCCATTTGTAAAAAATATGTATAAAAAATAATACCATAGTTGTTAAAGTTATAGACTATAGTTTCTATGATCAAAATACTTACACAAAATCTAACTTTGCTACTTTACTCACAAAATCAATATTAGTTATATTTCTTACTCTTTGAAGTAATTTTGTCCCGGCTAGGGCTTCGCTTCCATCTTCGAGCCAATATACCTGGACTCCGATAATAATATCAAAAAACTCAATTTTTAATATTGAAACAGGTGTAAAACCATCACCATCTGCAAATTCCACTGGTTGCTTGGAAAAATTTGTAATATCTAAATCAAGCTTAAATGCAAGATCAATCGGTAGAGCAATATCACCAGTAAATGCCGTATCTAAAATTGCTTTTACTTCAGCTATCCTCCTTAATCCTGATAACACGTGGAATTCTAACTCGATCAGATTGTCTTTGGTTAAGTCTAAGCTTATAGATCTGCTCCTTGGCATCATAAGATATATTTTTGTTGATTTTATTTTTAGATTTTTGATTCAAAATATCTCTCACAAAAACTTTTAAATCATGCAGACTTAGCTCATTTAAAAGCTTGGTTTTGATCTCGTTTAAAGTAATATCAGACATATATGATCGTATGTAAAAACTATCAATTTTTCACCTTTTTGTCAAAATGCTACTTGGCTACAACATTGATTTAAGCAAGGGTTATAAACAAATCTCCTCTTTCAAGAGGAGTACCTCGCAAAGCGAGGGGAGGTGTTTTCTTAAACTACATCCGCATGAATTTACGAGCTAGGATGACGAGAAACAGGTTCATTTGGATAAAGCCGAAGATTACAACAATTGTTTCAAGATTTGTTTTAGCACTAGCACTGAAAATAAGATTTATTAGATCAATAAACCAATTCATATCAGAATCTGATGTTTGCTGAGTAAATACAAATAAAAAGTGTCTTGTTAATATGAAACCAGTAATTGAATCTAGAAATAAAATTATACTATCTAACCATAAAATAAATGTAAACACTGCGGCTAGAAGTAAACTAGACAAAAAAATACCTCCTTTTTTTAAATCACCAATAAGAAATTTCCAAAAATCAGACCAAGAATCAGTATGAAAATCTGGTAAAATCCTAACTCCCCAACCAAGCCACCAGCCAAAGAATATTTTTGTTAGCCATTTTTTAATACCATTTTCCTCCAAATCAGTCTGCAGCTCCATAATCTTTGCATATTCGAGATCTGCCAAATCACCCCAGTTTAAATCTTGCAAAATCTTACGAAAAACCCGTCTCTCTGCAATAGCTTGCTCTATAATATCTTTTTTTGTATTATTCAAATCAATCTTCCAAGGATTACCACTATTAATAGCTTCAATTCTAATATCTTTGTTTTCCTCGTGCCAAAGTTTTATTTGTCCCAAATTCCGATCATCACAAACGAAATCTTGAATCGAAGCGTGGTAAAGATTTAAAGTAGTATTTCCATAATTTTCTCTGGTGTCGTCTTTGAGGCTAAAGAAAAGCTTTTTCTCGAAGGTTGACTCTCTCAAATTAATTTCCTTGTTTTCTGAGAATTCAATATTGTCAATTTTTACATCTCCTTTGAAAGTAATACTATCTAGATCTAACATTTTATCAAACTTTACTCCTGTAAAATCAGCCTTATCTTCAAAAACTGTATTGCAAAAAGTGTTATCGCCTTTAAAAATGGCATTTGAGAAATCTGCCTCGCCTTTAAAGATGCACATATTAAAATCAGATCCACATTTAAATTCTGCACTATCAAAACTAATTAGGTTTGATAAAACGATTTTTTCATCAAAAACTGTGCTAAAAAATACTGCATTTGAGTTAAATTGTGAACCATGCAAATACAAAACAGACTTAAAATTTGATTTTTCAATCTTAAATTTGTTGAAACTTGTATTTACAAGCTGTACAGTCTTATCAAAAATACATCCTGATAAATCTATATAGCCAAAATTAATATTATCAAAATATATGCTGTAATCAAAAAAGGTGTCTTCAGTCCATTTTTCCCAATAAAATGATTTCCTAGATTTTATTTCAATAACTATTCCTTCTTTGCTTAAAATCAACTCGCCACGATCGTTTCTAATTTCTAGATAATCACAAATAGGTAAAAATTTTTGGTTTAGTGGGTCAAAGATTAGATTAAAATTCTCATCAGCATATTTACCATTTTCGAATATTTTATCAGATTCATGGCTTGTTTGCCATTGTTTGACTCTCCTGACGATCTCATGAAGACTTGTCTCTTCAATTATGGGCAGTTTTTTTAATTCAGACATGGGTTTATTTATCAGAGTCGTTTATTCCAGCATTATAAAATACAAGCTCTTCACTCACTGAGTTTGCTTGCGTAAGTTTTATATAATCTTTATTTTCAGTGGATTTGTAAATCACACCTTCATATTCAACCTGTTCAGCTTTTTCTATAAAATCGAAATTATTAAAAACAAGGTACCTACCCAGCTTGCCTAAAACCTCAGTTATGTTTTAGTCTGATGGTATGGCAAACAGCACCCTCAAATCAAGTTTTAAATTTAGTTTAGATGCTAGAAATTTAGAAGATTTAAGTAAGGAGGA
>Ga0316610_1000133_pt1 | contig 20384 bp, 15 predicted proteins | sample MIS2017111B_MG_FD_207677 | JGI IMG/M metagenome (GOLD analysis project Ga0316610, IMG submission 207677) | Microbial mat bacterial communities from Middle Island sinkhole, Lake Huron, Michigan, United States - MIS.2017.111B | ecosystem: Environmental > Aquatic > Freshwater > Lake > Sediment... | reverse complement strand
AAAGTGATACATCAGGACAGATACATTGTGAGATTTATGCAGAAACGTGCTTTTCATACTAGTTTTAGACTAGCATAAGGAAAGGAACGCCGCAAGCGGCGGGGAATTGAACCCGAAGAGATTAAATGAAATCAAAAGTACTTCGGTAACAAACAATTTGCGATAATTTTTGTAAATAATTTTGTTTCCAGAGCCTTAGATTCTAAATTTGATCAAGCACAATCCTTTTATCACTTATATGGACAAAACTCAGGAGAGTCTATGAATTCTGCATTTCGCGGTGAAACAAATCCAAAAAATTTAAATGAGTTCAGTGTTAAAACTTTAGTTATCACTCTTATTGATGACTCTCATGGTAAAGAAAATTTTGAAAGGGTGCTGAATCAGTGTTCCACAAATGATTTTGTAAGCGTAATAAAAATCCCATAAATTCTAAATGTGTATTATTACACTAAAATACTATTTCTTACCATCTTATATACAACTTAAAAAGACTGATGAAAAACTTGCCAAAACTTGGTTTTTATGCTTTGTTATGAGTATAATCGAAAAATATACTTTATATTATGTCATACTCACCAGCATTTCAAGACACAAGTTCAGCAACTAAACTTGGGCAAAGTGCAAAATTTAATTATCCACAATGGTTTATAAAATTACCAGAGGAGCTTAAAAATAAAGTCCAAAATGCTTTTAGTTTTGCTAAAAATAGAGCTGCTGATTTTGCCAGCTGGATTTCAAGAATGAGTTCAGTGGAATTGTACAACATTTTGAATTCAAAAGTTGAAAAGAATAGAAATAAAACTACAAAAACCTCAAAACTAAATTTATCAAATGTTAAACCAACCCCAGTAATTGTAAATACTGATTTTGTAGCTGATATAACTGAAGAGCCAATCAAAACGGCTCCTTTAAAACTTAATTGGAGAGATGAGCTTGAAAAGAACAATAAGACTGGACTTTCAGGTGTTACTTTGTTTAGATCGACACCGTTACCTGTGCGTAAAGCTGATCTATCAAAGTCAAAGACTGAAGTAGTGGCTCCAGAAGAAACTGAAATAAAAGATTCACAAGATAATAGTGGCAATATTGGTCTAACAGATGCTCCAATCCCACCATATGGAGATGACTCATCTCAAATAAGTTTGATTCAAGCCAATGAGCCTTTAGAAATTCCTGTCGCTCAATCACAAAAATTTGCACCAATATCAGATAAGGTCAATTCCCAAGAAAACAGATTTGGTAGAAAGTTCTGGGGCGGAGTTCTTGGGACTGCGATCACTATGTTTTCTGGCTTTATGCCGATGTCTGGACTAACAGCTAATACCAAAGCCGTGCACACCTATCAGGTAGGTACACCGATCGAAGTGATTGCCAAAGATCTCAAAAATGCCACTGGAAACACTCCCGTAACTGTTGGAAATAAAACTGTAATAGCTCATTTAGATAATGTGGAAGGAGTAGGGAATGTTAATATCTTACAAAAAGATCTCGAATCACAGATAAATGAAATGGATAAACCAAACCCATTGGTTGAGTTTTTCACAGGCGAGAGAGCCGAAGCACAAGAAATCGCAACAGCTCAAAAAACTTCAAAAATCGCTTTGCCAAATGATCCTATTATAACTCAAGCATTGGATGCGGGTGTAACTCCAGATCAAATCATACAAGGTGCAAACAATAATATTGCTTTACTAAAGAAAAATAATGATGTAAGTCAAGTCGCAGTAAGCGAATATGGGTCACAAACCAAAAATAGTGCACAGACAGCGATTCCTGTAAATACAACTCCAAACTTGAGCGTCATCCCTAATAATCTAAATTCACAAACTGTAAGATTGGCTCAAACAACACAAATTGCTACTCAACCTCAAAATGTATTGGCTCAAAATAACAACCCTGAAGTGTCTAACATCCCTGACCTAAGCAATTTAAACTACTTAGGTAGATCGACTATTAAAAAATTAGTCGAACAAAACGTACCACAAGACAAAATATTTGAAATAATCAAAAACTCTCAAAAGTTTTTCGAGCCTGATCTAACACCTGAGTACCTAGGTAGGCTAAATAAAAGAGGATTGGAAATTTTTAAAAACTTAACCTCAGAAGGCAAATCACCCAATCAAATCAAACTTGCTTTAGATAGTGACTCTAGTTTACAGCTCAGTAAAGATGAGAGAGCGGCGAAGTATAACCAGTCTAGCATTGACAGGCTTGAACGAAGCCAAAACAAGTATCAAAACATTTTTGGCTTGACTGTTAACGATCAGGTTTTGCAGACTGCAAATAAAACAATCCATCTCACAGGAAATATTTCATCAGATCCAGTAAATGGTTTAAATGGTGGATTTTCAAGTTTTTATGCTGACCCTAATGATCAGCGAACAGTAAATTTTGTAAACACTGATGGTCGAGGCGAGACAATATTTACCAGTAGTGCTATAGGTGCAACTCTAACTACAGGAATAGGAGTGGTAAACACAACTGAATCTAAAGTTTTGAGGCTTAGAGATTACACAGTTATATCTGTATTAGGTTTTATACCATTATCAGATGAACTTTTGGCTTTGATTCCTAAAAATCAAACTTCTAGTACTGAAACAAGACCAGATGACACAATTTTTGCCACAACTACTGAAGAATTAAAAGTGAATACTCAGTTTAGTTTTTTCATATCTAGCCTTCAAAATAATAATTTTACAACCATTCCATCGATTCAAAATAATGATCTAAACAAAACCGTTTTAAGATCTTTTATCGGTAATCCATCTGCATTTTATATAAAACCTGATGGAAACATTGGAGTCACTGAATCTATTTTTAATTATGAAAATGGAGCTACTCTTTCAGGTATTGTCCAAAATGGAGCACCTGGTTTGGTTAAAATTGGTAACCTAGATCCAGATTCTTTAGCTTTGGTTACAGGTAAAATCAGTGATAAAAAAGATCTATTATCTAAGCTTTTGGGCTCTAGAATAGAAATTGATGGTAAGACTACATTTTTGGGAGCTGCGGCTCAAAACTTCTCTTCTAAACGAGGCTCGGATGTTTTTGCTAAAATTTCTACAAATAGTTCTCAAAGTAAAGGTATTTTACTAACCATACTATTTCCAAGTCAAGTCACAAGAATTACTTTTCCAAAAAACGGTGAAGATCAAATAGCAAATATAACTGTAAATAACACTACTCCAACATTCAATCTAAACTTAGGTCTACAAGGCTCTGAAGCAAATCTACTCAATCAAAATATTGTTGGTGCTTTTGCACTAGCTGTAGCTCCATTCAACGGTGCTGAAAACAGAGAAGAACAAGCTAGACAATTAGAAATTCAGCGTAAAGCAGGCCGAACACAGACTATTCCTGCAGGTTTTCCAGATGCTAAGGGTGGGATCGAAACCAGAGATACTTTATTGGGGTACAACAACTTTAACACTGCATCAGAAAATTTGAATAGACTTACAGCTACTCAAACACAAATCAAAAATGTCTCAGGATCTTTTTCACCAAATGGATCGGATCTTACAGCTTTTTTTGTCGGAAATGATACTAGAACTATTTGGGGTAGTCAGACCGATATAAATCAAGCATTCAGTGCATTTTATCTTAGAGATTTCAATTTTTATGGTATTGCAAATTCTCCATCCAATCTTACACTCAATACCACAGTAAACGGTCAAAAAGTCCAAGCTGACACCCGAACTGCTCTAGCTGGTGTTGGATTTATAGATATTGGTGAGCTATCACTTTTTAATGTTAGATCAAAAACCGTTCAACTTCCAGTATATCTACCAACAGTTGGTTTTGCAGTTGTAACTACTCGTGACAACAATCAAGATGGGCTTTCTGATCTTACCTTTGGTGTGAATGCAAAAGCTACTTTTAACTTAAACTCTGGGAATGTCCCTGGTTTGAGTAATCCACAAAATAAAATTGGAACTGAAGGTGTGATTTTGAGTGCTGATGCATATCTTGCTCTAAACTTAGGAAGGCAAATTGAGGGTGGTAGAGTAGTAAGTAGTACAGATTTGAATGCTAGATTAGGTTTCAATACCGCACCCACTATATTTAGCCCAAATGGAGGTGAAGTTGTTTTGAGTGACTATAGAAAGCTTGGTTCTGATGTAGCTTTGACTTCATATCTTGGTGTAGCCTACAAGAGTCCTACACAAGACCAAAGCACAGTATCAGTAAATGGTGGAGTAAATGCACTGCTTGGTACTGTAAGAGTAGGTCTAGATGTGAACACAAATCGAGGCTGGAAGGTCACAGCAGGTATTCCACTTTCTGAAACTGTTGATTTATCTGCATTTTATCAAAACTACAGCTTCTTTGCTGATCAAAATCAACCAGGTGTATATAATCAAAATAGTACCTATGGTTTAGGAATCAATGCAGGTTCCTTCAATTTATATGGTGGCACTAGTGGTGGAAATTTGTTTGCAGGTGGTAAAGTGGAATTGAAGTTTTAATGACTAGAAAAAGGTGATGTTTACATTTTCACTCCACTAGTTATTTGGACTCTTTTACTCACCTAAACTTGTGATACAACCTCCAAGCCTACGGCTTGACCCATTGAAAGGGGTATAAATACACCACAAAACCAATTACCCCTATTTAGGGGTGAAAGCGAAGCTTTCGGGGTAGTTGCAGACTTGAGGTAAAAAAAATGACCTAGGTATAAAAGCCTAGGTTTTTTGATTGGGTTTGATTTAAGATATATTTAGACAAACTAAAACCCTCATACAAAATTTTATTTAATCTCTGACATATTTCTACATCTAAGATGCCAAGATTGGCGAAAAATAAAATTAAGTTGAGGGTTTTAATTAGTTTAGAGGAAAATTATAGTTTGAGATTGATGGCATCAATTGGGTCGATGCCTGTACCATTTGGAGATGAGATGATTGCCAGATCTGCGAATGGTACAGTTTTACCGTTGATTACAACATCTTGAATTGAATTCAAGACTGCAATGTCGCCAGGTAGGGTTGTTGCAGAAGAAAACGATAGTTGGCTTGTGCTTGCCTCGGTTTTCTTAATCAAAGACAACTTGTCACCATTCGACCGCTCACCGATTTCAGATGTTGTGGTTGCTGAATAGTTAACGTTTAAAAAACCAATAGTCAAGTTATTGACTTTTGGTAGATTGACGTTGATTGGCGCTGTTTGTGCTAGAACCGAGTTTGCTTTGAAAAGAGTTTCGACTGCGATGTTTCCAGTTAAGACACTTCCAACAGCTACAGATCCGATTAGTAGATTCCGAAGGTTTCTATGCTTTTGCATATGTTTTGACTCTTTTGAATTTTGTTAGACGTTTGAATCCACCTGTGCGTTCTACCATAAAGGCATAACTTGGAAGGTGGAATTAAAGCTCTTGTTTAAGCACTAATTTCCCCTCCCAAATTATGGTTTTTCTCTAAACTAATTGTAAATTTATTAATCCATCGAAACTAGCCATTAAAGCCTGTCTCAAAACAGATTGACTTTTTAAGCAAAACATAAATTATTTATATTGTCAAGCACTTTGACTATCTTATTTACAAGCCGTACAGGTTTGTTTTCTCTAAATGATACTTAAAAATAGCTAAACTTTACTTATGTTACAATTTAGCTCTTTGCTCTGATTGATATCGCCACCTAAAAGACTAAAGACTTGATAATTTACGATGGCTACCACTCCATCAGGAGTCAAAACCGTGGAGTCAACATTATAGACCAATTCTTTCTGATCGCAAACAATCTTTACCTTATCCCCTATTTCTGCATCTTTAACAGCTAGATTAGACTTAAACCCTTCTCGAAGTATTAGCTTGCCTTGTAGAGTGTTATTGGTGATAGATTTTAAGGTATTTTTGATTCCACTTTCTGGATTGGTTATTTTAATAGTATTTCTAGTTGGTAGATCAAGGCTATATTGAGAGGTATCAATTACAGTACTTTTTTTATTTTGATTCGAGCTCGGATCACCCCAAAGACTTTTATTTAATTCTGAAAGTAAACTCGAGGAACTGTTTACACTCGTCTCTTTGTCACTACTTACTTTTTCAGATACACCCAAGACTTGAGGGTTGGCATTCCCTTGCCTTAGCCACATGATAGGTAAGGTAAGCAAGTTGATTAAAATAATTAAAACTACCCAATTTTTAGCATCAGACATACACTTGATTCATAATATGTAAATCTAATTTTGTAAAATCGTACAGCTTAAATGTGAATCACTGGGACATCTTCACTTTTAGTTTGAGTTTTAGGTGTAGTCGGATTTGAAGTTTTTCGACGCGCTGGTTTCCAAATACTACTTACTCTTTCCATGAAAAAATAATTATCAGCACTATCATGCAACTCTGGAGCTGTATATCCACCTAAAGAAATTACAATTGTTTTTTTGCCTATCTTTTCCAAAGCCTTGCATAAATAACTAAAATCACCATCACCACTCAACAAAACCATAACTTCAAAGTCTTTGGCTAAACTAATGGCATCCACAGCTAGTTCCACATCCATATTTCCTTTATGGTGATCAATTACCCATTTAATCGGTTTTTTATGCATTATATACTTTAATCTTTCTAGTTCAGTTAAAAAGTCTGTTTGTTTTGAGTCCTCTGGGTCAAAAGCAGTGTAATAGTGAATGTTAATTAAATCAGACTTTGATTGCAACCAATTCTCAAAAGTTTCATAGCTAAACATCTTTTTAGTTTTTGAAATCATGTAATACAAATTAGAACCATCAATAAAAACCATCACTTTTTTCCCTTTAATTATTTGAGACAGTTTTAAAGTCATGCTAGATTTCCGTGGGGCACTTTCTTTGGTTCTGGGCATAATATGTTGATTTTATATCTTAAAAACCTTTAATATACTTGATCTTGATTTCACCTTTATTTTATTAACACTATAATAGGATTTAAGCAAGTCACACCAAAAAATACATAACCATCAACAAATTATCATTTGACTAATTTAGGACAATACACCCTTTTTAAAGATCAAGCCGTAGGCTTTGGGGTTGTTTAGACAACAATTTTAGGTATTTACTATGTCCAGATAATGAGCAAAACTAGCCTAAATGGCATTTATGATATTTATCTCGACTAATTTTCTAAAATTAGGTTTAAAAAAAACCGGTATAAACCGGTCTTTGAACTTGATTATTTGATTCTCACACTTGGGCCCATGGCAGTAGAAAGATGTACAGACTTAATAAAAGTCTTTTTTACCGCATCTGGCTTTAGCCTATCTATAGTTTCAAGTAGCGCTGTTGCATTTTCAACAATTTTTTCAACGCCGAAAGATGACCTACCAAACATAACATGAAGATTAGCTGATTTATCATTTCTAAAATCAACTTTACCTGCTTTAATCAATTTGATCATTTCTCCAATATTTTCACCAACTGTATTGGTTTTTGGACTTGGCATCACCCCAGCAATACCCAACTGTTTTGCGATAACAGGAAGCTTTTTCATGATTTCTGGTTCAGCTACAGCTACGTCAAAGTCGATTTTACCAGACTCTTTGATTTGAGCGATTAATTCTTCCCCACCTATTAAATCAGCACCACTCTCTTTAGCTTCTTTTTCTTTATTTGCTGTTACAAATGCTGCAACTCTAACAGTTTTACCTGTACCGTTTGGCAACACAACACTTCCACGCACAAATTGATCACTCTTGGTAGGGTCTATGTTCAATTTTACATGAAGTTCAAAACTTGTATCTTTGACTTTAGTGTTATGAAGTTTCAATAATAATTCTACCGCCTCTTTTACGTTTACCAATTTTCCACCTGTCTCTTTAGCCACTGCTTCGAGATTTTGAAAATGCCTTTTTGAAACTCTTTTTTGTAGTTTCGTTTTTTTAACAATATTTTTTGTAGCCATATATATAACGAATTAAATTCTCCCAACAAAAGTGGTAATTTGATTTTTTTTGATTTTTTTTGATTTGTCAAACACATAACTAAACACTTATAAATTTAAAAATTATTTTAAGATAAATTCGTTTTAATGTCTTAATACAATCATAATAAAAGAAAGATATGCTAAAATTATTAATTAGATTTAAAACATTATTTGACATCTTTAAAATTATAAACTTATATCACTTTTCTAGATGGGCTTAGGGTTCAAAATCACTAAAAATCTACCTCGATTTGAGGTAGAAGTTGAATTTAATTCTAAAAAGCACTCAATTATCAATAAGCTTAAAAGGCATCACCCTGATATAAAGTATGGCTGGTTCTGATAGCTTATTGACCAAGAAAAATTCTGTAGGTTTTTCTAGCCAAGAGTGCTTTTATAGCCCACCTAACCTAAAACAATCTAAATTTTTTTAAATATGAACTGACTGAGTTGGGGAAAGGCAGACCTTGCTTTGCATGAGCTTGGGGCTTCATTTAGGCAAGGGTTGATTAATAACAAATTTTTCTATACTTGTCAAGAATTATATTCTAATTATTATCATTTAACGCTTATATAAACAGCAAAGACTGATTTCTTCGATATAAAACATAATAAATAAAAAGCAAATTTTTTTAAACGTCGCTTAACAAATCCATTAAATCTTGAAACGAGCCTCGATACATTCTTAACATTTGATCAAAGAACTCATCATCTAAAGCGGTTGAATTTTTGTTAAAACGTTCCACGTATTTATTTGATTCTTTCACATATTCATCTTGAGACAATTTTTTAGTTGGCAAAATGTATTCCCACCACTCTCGCTCAAATCTTTTTTTGATCTTTAGCAAATCTCTATCAAGTGCTAACCGCATATTTTCTTTTAAATTTTGGTAATGGTCTATGTATTTATTGATGTCTTGACTAGCTCCGTTGATGATCTTGATCTGGTTGTTAAAAATATTTTCGTATTTATCTACCACCGCAACCAAATCCTTGTAATGCTGCCTTAATCGATCAAATCTCTGCGACAACTCATTATATGACTCAGTGGGGTCAAAATCAGGCGATGTTGATTCCTGCGCTGAATAATCATCACTGCTACCATAACTGGTTTTATTTAAAGCTTTTTTTAACAATAAATGAGCTTCTTGTAATGCCACAAATTGTTGGAAACTACCACCTTTATCGGGATGATAAATCTGAGCAAGATGATAGTAAGCTTTTTTTAAAGTAGACTCAGTATGATTATTCAAATCTGTAAATCTAAAAATTTGCAATGCTTGTTGTATGGTCATAAATATTACAATTACATAAATTACTTTGGACGAATGGCAATAAATGATAAATACTTAAAAGTAGCTTAAAACAGCTAAATTGAAATAGAAAGAATAAGAAATTATTTATGATATTATATTAAAAAACTTAAGATTTAAAGTTTGTAAAGGTTGAATCTCACATTGAATAAAATATTTATTGACAATCTGTAAATGATTATTCTTATTTAGCTTTGTTAAACGATTCTTAACTGCAATTATTATGCTAAAAACTGAGTTAGAAGTCCTTGATTTTTGGAAAGATCAAAAAATTTTTGAAAAATCCCTTTTCCAAACTAGAGATAAAAAACCATTTGTGTTTTTAGATGGACCGCCTTTTGCTACAGGCTTACCTCATTATGGTCATTTATTTATTTCTTTGGTAAAAGACTCTGTTTTGAGATATCAGACCCAGAAAGGTAGATATGCTCCTCGCAGATGGGGTTGGGATTGTCATGGAGTGCCTATTGAAGCCTTGATAGAGAAAGAGCTGGAAATTACAGATAAAAGACAGATCGAAAACGAAATTGGAATCGAAGAATTCAATAAAAGATGTCGTCAAGCAATTTTCATGTACGACAAGGAATGGAGAAAAACAATTGAAAGGATTGGGCGATGGGTAGATATGGACGACCAATATCGCACTGTTGACAACGATTTCATAGAGTCAGTTTGGTGGGGCTTGGGTCAACTTTGGCACAAAGGTTTACTCTATAAAGATTATCGTATTAGCCTTTACTCACCTTCAATGGGAATCCCCTTGTCGCATACTGACACAGCCATGGAAGTAAAATATGAAGATGAAACCATAGATTCACCAGTAATTAGATTTAAACTAAAAAAAGACTCAATTAAAAATTTAACAGGAAAGATTATTGATGAAATAAACGAAAGTCTTAGCACGCAGAATCGATTAGAGCTGGAAGCAAACCGAGCTTTAGATATACTTAACGGTAAAAACAATTCTCCAAAAGGAAGTATAAGTGAGATGTTTAAATCAAAATCCAACGAATTTAAAAATCTTGATTGGAATAATTTCAGAAACGATGACGAGAAAGCATCTGAAACCCAAAAGCTTGAGTATTCTCTTCAGGTGATCAAGGAAAACCAACTAACTTTAAAAAAATTGATGGGAATCTTAGAAAACCCTAGACAGCTTAGTCTATTGGCTTGGACTACTACCCCTTGGACATTGCCTGCCAATGTTGGATTAAATATTGGTGCCGATTTTGAATACAGCATGTATTATTTACCAAGACTCGAAGAAATTGTAATTTTAGTTGAATCAAGAGCAAAAGCAATTTTACCACTTTATTTAAGCACGCCTACTTCAAACTCTATCGAGCTTGTTACCAATGAGGATACTGACACAGAAGAATATCTAGCTAAACTTGGTATAGAAGCAATAAAAATAGTTTCAATCCCTGGATCTGAATTGGATAATTTATACTACGAACCCTTATTTGATGTAAGTCAGATTGTAGAATCACCAGATGAAAAGAAAAATATCTACAAAACTCATGTTGCAGATTATGTCTCTGATGAAGATGGTACGGGAATTGTACATATTGCACCTGCACACGGAGAAGTAGAATTTAATCTACGAAAACACTTTGGAGTCCCTACAATCAACGCTTTAAATGAGCATGGTGAGATCAGGGATGATTTAAGCCCTAAACTTGAAAATATAGCTGGCAAATATTGGCTTCAAGCAAACAAACTAATTATAAGTCAGTTAACTGAAGAAGGTTTTATTTACGGTATTATTAAATATACTCACCGTGTGCCTATCTTTGAGCGAGATGGAAAGAAAATCTATTATGCTGCTCAAGAAGGCTGGTTTATAGGCGAAACTAAAATTAAAAGTAAATCTCTCGAGCTAAATGAGTCGATTGAATGGTATCCTGAGTCAGTAAAACACGGCAGATTTGGCAAAGGTATAGAGAGTGCACCTGATTGGTCAATATCAAGACAGCGCTACTGGGGTAACCCACTTCCCATTTGGCAAAATGAAGACAAAAATAAAAGCTTATTTATTGATTCGATTGAAAAACTGAGAAAATATTGTATTAACCCAACCTATGAACTGTTTGTAAGCTCTGATATTTCTGCCTCAAAATTGGATAGCAAAACAGCTATAATGACTGACACTGAGACAAAATTGCCTCTGGGAATCCAAGCAATGCATCATCGAAGTAAATACTTAACTCAATGGAGAAGACAAGGAAGTGTAGATTTTTCACAATTTGCTAAGATAGCACAGGGAATGCTTGAAGAAGTACTTATTTTATTTGAAAAATACAAAACAGTGCAATTGTTACTTGATCCGTATGAAAGTCAGTTATGGACAACATGGATATGGGTTCTGCACCCAGAAAGTAAAAAACAATCCAAAGAATTCTATTTTTATCAAAAATTAGACGCAAATCTAAAACCTGAAGGCGAGATTTTGCTACTTGATTTGCATCGACCAATGGTGGACGATATCTTGCTTCAAGATGAAAATCATGAGGTTTACAAACGTGTTCCTGAAGTGTTGGATACATGGGTAGATAGCGGATCCATGCCTTGGGCATCTTGGCACTACCCATTTGAAAATAAAGAATTTGTTGAAAACAACATACCTGCAGATTGGGTTTTTGAAGCTCAAGATCAAACAAGAGGTTGGTTTAGGGTCTTACATGTACTTTCAACTGCCATATTTTCTGAAAAAGCTTTTAAAAATGTCAATATGACAGGATTAATCTTGGCTAGTGACGGTAGGAAGATGAGTAAATCCAAGAAAAACTATAGTGATCCAAATCTCCTAATTGACAAATATGGAAGCGATGCTTTGAGATGCTATCTGATATCTTCACCTCTGTTAAACGCTGAAAGCATAAGTTTTTCAGATTCAGACCTAGAAGTTGTCTTCCGTGAAACTACCCTTTTAATAGCCAACAGCTTAAAATACATTGAATATGTTCTGACTGAACAAGCAGAAAATTTGGTAAATTTCTCATTCGATAAAAATCACGAACATTCTAAAAATAATAAAATTAAAGACAAAATTAACAAAAATAATTATACTCACCCATTAAATATTTGGTGGATTGCTCAGACCAAAAATCTCATTAATCAAATTGATGACCACATGAGTCAATACAATTTAAGTGAAGCAACGAGATTGATCCAACCCTATATCAATGATTTTTCCACTTGGTATATTCGCAGATCTAAAGATATTTTAGATACCCATGGATACGAAGTTGCCCAATGTCTAATTGAGTCTATGAGATTATTTTCATCTGCAGTAGCTAGTTTACAGCCATTTAACGCTGAAAAGATTTGGTCGATTGTCAGATTGGCTGGTGACCCTATTTCACCTCACTTGACAACTTTCCCTGAGTTTGACCCATTGAGTCTTGAAGAGAATGAATTAATCACAAATATGCTTGCGGTTAGAGAGCTCGTGAGCCAGATTCATGCTATCAGAAAATCAAAATCTATTCGTGTTCGCCAACCTTTATATGTCGACGTCTCAGATATAGAATCAAAAGGCGTGCTAAATCCAGATTTAATCAAGATTATAACTGACGAAACAAATCTTAAAAAGCAGTCTCTAAATAATGTTTCAGGAGAAACATGGGAAAAATTAAGCTCTTTTGGATCAATCAAAATTGACTTAGTTGTGGACGACGATTTGATGCTCGAAGGTTTTGTAAGAGATTTTGAAAGATCGATACAATCATACCGAAAAGAAAAGAATTATCAACCTGGACAAAAAATTATGCTTAAAATGCAAGTTAAAAGTTTTGTGGATCAGGTAAATTTTGAAAAAGTTTTGCAAAAAATCGAATGGGAAAATCTCTCAGTTGTTGTAAAATGGGTGGATGAAATCGATGAAAATCGCTCAAAAGTACTTCAAGTTAAAAATTTAGTTGAAGTTTTTGTGGAATAAGATTCACCTCAATAAAATTTAGGCTTGATATCTGGCAATTGGATCAGTTTGTAGTTAATCACTACTTCACAGTAGCTCAGAGAAACTTTATTGCTACTCGGAAAAACTATAGACTTTAGCACTTCCTCATTCTCAATCCAAACAATCCAAAACTTTAACCTTAAACAAAAAAGTTGATACAGCTAATAGAGTGCCCAGCGAGTCTAGGAGAGTGCCCTGCGTGTGAAAAAGAATCGCTTGAGTTGGTTAAAGTGAGGAAGTGTCAAAATATAGAAAACTCTACTTTGAGCTAAAAGTGCCTGCTACTTTCTTTACTTCACCGCTAAATCTTGGGTCAATTATCAAAAGACCTTCTTCATTTTCAACCACTAGTAAGTCTGACACACCAACAAAAGCAACTTTACGATTTTTATCTGATAATTTGACTTTGTTACCATCACCCAAAACTTGAATTTGGTTTTGATCTGGATCTAAGCTTGGGAGGTATTTAAATGCATTTTCCCAAGTACCAACATCTATCCAATCTTTAAAATCCAGTCCAATCACTCCCATTTTTTCAGCTTTTTCCATAAATTTAAATTCAATCGAAATCTTAGGAAGTTTTTCGTATAAAACAGGATCAATCTTACCATTTTTTTGGAATTCCTTAAAAATATCAAGAGATTCAGGATCATTTTGTTCTAAAAATTCTCGCAATGCTCTAAAAGTAAAAGAAGGATTGTTTTTATGCCACAAATAATTACCACTTTGAACAAACTGTTCAGCGGTAGCAAAATTAGGTTTTTCTCGGAATTGATTAACTTTTGATACTTGTTGATAGCAATTTTCTCTGTCTTCAGACTGGATTTCTATGTAACCATAAACCGTAGCAGGATAACTTGGCTTGATACCCATAGTTACAACATTAAATTCTTTATTTTCTAAGCTTTTACCGATTTTAAGTAAAGCATTTTGAAATATTTTGATCGAACGATCTTCTGACATAAACTCATCAGCTGTGGAAAACAAAATAGGCTCATCTTCGCCGTAAATACCACTTATGATAGCTGCCATACTGCCAATTGCGGCAAAAGTATCTCTTCTTTGGGGTTCGTACAAAATTCTATTTTTTGGGAAAGTAGGAAAAATTTCATCAATAAAATGAGCGTAGTTTTGACTTGTGTTAAACCAAATATTTTCTGAGGGTAAAATTTCAGACACGTATTTAAGCACATGTTCTGCTGAGCTTTTATCTCCTATCAAGGTTGAAAATTGTTTTGGAGTCTTTTCAGTAGATACTGGCCATAGTCTTGTACCTGCCCCACCTGCTACGATAACTAATTGCATATTTGATAGAAAAATTAAATAGTTAGTAAAAATTATTCACTCTTTTTTTCTTCTTTACTCAACTCCTCTATTAATGTCTTGAGGTAGCCATCTTGATCTACTTTATTCATCAGCTCAGATATCGGACCCTCAAAGACTTTACGACCTTTTTCTATGACGGCAATACGACTACAAAGCGTAGTTATATCAGGCAAGTAGTGACTAGTCAAAAGTATAGTCAAGTTCTGAGACTTATGCAATTCTAACAACATTTCGCGCATAGTACTCTGAGCTTCAAAATCCAATCCCAGCGTAGGCTCATCCATAAACAAAAAACGAGGTGAATGCAACACAGAACTTATAATCTCAAATTTCATTCTTTGACCTAAAGAAAGTTGTCTAACAGGCACATCTAGCTTTTCAGCAATGTTAAATCTGTCAACTAAATATTTAATCCTCTCTTCGATGTTCTCTGTGGTCATATCATAGAGATAACCAGAAAGCCGAAGTGACTCAAGAGCAGAAAGATTTGGGTCTAAATTTTGTTTCTGACCTGATACCAGCCCCACTTGTCTCAAAAAATCCGATCGGTTATAACCGCCACCCAAAAATTTGGAAATTTTAGTGAAAATGTTTGACTGTGAGGCTTGAAGTTTTTTAGTTTCTTCGTTCAATGGTTCACCAGTATAGGGATTGTATCCCAAGACCTCTAGCTCACCAGTGCTGGCTTCTACTAAGCCTAAACAGTGCTTTATAAAAGTAGTTTTTCCTGCACCATTTGGGCCGACCAAACCTAAAATAATAGGCTCTTTGATATCCAAGGTAAAATCTATCAAAGCTTGCACTTCTTTTTTATCTCGACTAAAAAAACCTGTGCGCTTATAAACTGTAAAAGTTTTGGTTACATTTTTTGCTTTTAGTAAATATGACATACTAATATTTTAAAACAGATAATGGGTTTGAAGTCAAATATTATCTAGAAAAGATTTTTTGCAAATTTCAATAAACAATCATAAATCAAGTCTTTCGTAAAAGATATTTTACTTGATTTAAAATAAAAATTATGTTTAACTATCAACAGTATAAAAAATAACTTTAAATATTTCATTAAATATGAGTAAAATAAATCTTCCAACAAGCGAATCAACAGCTTCAAATCAACCAAATGCTGACAAACTTAAAAAATATGGGTTCCCTGCAGCTCTTTTTGCTACCTTGGCAACAATTTCAACAATGTTTGCTGGTTCTGGTTCTGCTTTTGCAGAAAACAATCTTTCAGGTCTAAATCCTCAAGATCCAAAAGCTCAAAAAATTTTAAATGTAAGTGATGGTGAGATCGTGGCAGAATATATTAATAATAACTTCAGCAGACAGTTCAAAGATTCTATCTACAATCTACGTGACACAGTTTCATCCTGTAGAGAACTGCATGAAAGAATAATTTCAGTAAACAAAGGTGATGGTCTAATAGAAAAACAATGTAAAAATCTAGAATATGCGATACAAAATCTAGAATATCAAAGTAAAAATGTTGTAAATAACTCAAGTCAATATTCAAAAATATAAAGCTGGTGTATTCAGAGTTAGACTAGAATCAACAAATCTAGTTGAGGCAATTAGAAATTCTTTCCAAAATCTTTATAACAAGACACGAAATAATCAGGTTATATTCAGCCCACTTTATAACGATATACAACGATTGAATGGTGTAATAGATAGTAGAAACCGAGCTACACCTTATTTAAGTAAACTTTTGGATGATGGAATACTTGGTGAAGTCGACACTGGTTTTAATAATGTACCTAGTAAATTTGGTGACGAAAGAAGAGAGTTTGTGCAGAGAAACACTGCGATTTTTAATTCAGTTGTCAAAAAAGACACTAACAAAGCCTTGAATTTAGTCGATGAAATGGTTTTAGTAAAAAAATAATTAAATTTTTTATGTCTACTACAAAAAACACCACCGAAAGAAAATCCACAATTGAAAATTCTAACATTACAAAAACACTTGGATTTATAGCTGGATTAGGTGCAATTTTTGCTTTATCTTTTCCCCACTCACTCCTTGCAGCCAACTCTAACAATACTGAAAATAAGCAAACAGTTGAACCAACAACTTCAGTCGACAAAGGTGAGCTAGTTACTGATCGACGCTATGGAAATCCAAATTACGGCAACAATCGAGGATATGGTACCTACGGTAGAGACAGGACTAGAATCGAAAAATATAGCGACCCTCAATATGACAGAGCTATTTATGATTTAGATAAGGCTGTCTCAAAATGTCGAAAATCAAGACTAGATTGCAATGTGATTGCTTCAAGAGTCGAAGTTTTGAAATCTTTTGCCAATATTGCCAACTTACAATCAAATCATGAAAATTTAGTAAAATTTGCTAATGCTGCCGTTGATTTATTTTCAGCAGATACTGATGCATTGATTGGTATGCAAGATACCAGATTCAATCAAATTATTCAAAAAAGACAGTCTGATCAATATACACTTAGAGATACATTGCTTTTTGGCGACAATATTCAATTTAAGGGAGCAAGAGGTATTTTAGAGTACAGAGGCCAAAGTGCAAGAAACTTTGCTCATACCTTTACAAGAGAGGTTATGGGATGGTTTACCAGCGAAATTAATTCCTTGAGTGAACAATTCTAGAGCTATTTCCCCTCCCAATTTTTCTCGATTTCTTGCCATATTTTGTTGGTAATCGGCACGGTGATATATTCGGCAGTCTTATCTATATTTTCGGTAAGGACTACTACTACTAGTTTTTCTTTGATTATGTCTTGATTTTGATTAAAGCTTACCACCCAACCGTTTACTTTTTCTGGATTTTTGGGGTCAAATTGAGCCGAACCTGTCTTGGCAGCTATACTCGATCGATTATCCTGTAGTCGTTTGGCTGTCCCTTCAAGCACCACTCCGCGCATAGCGCTGGTGATATAATTTAGCACATCCGTGTCCAACCCGCTTGCTCTTTTTTGAGCGTTTTGACTAGAGACTAAATGAGGTGTGACTAGTGTACCTTCATTAGCAAATACTGCAGTTGCTCTAGCCATCTGTAACGGAGTGCTCAAAAAGAAACCTTGTCCGATAGCAGTCTGATAGTCATCCCCCAAAAACCAACTACCCAATCCCCTGCTTTCTTTGTATACTGGAGTAGGCAAAACTCCTTTATTTTCCAAATCTAAGTCAACTCCTGTCTTTTCTCCAAAACCAAAATACTGCCTTAGCCCCTCATCAAGCTGATTCACCCCAAGTGGATTTTGTCGATTTGAGTCATTTATAAATGGTATTTTTCCTGTTTCGGGATCACCACCTACCAAAAAATAGAAAAACACATCCGAAGATTTGGCAATAGCTTTCTTGAGATCTAAAACACCCAAATTTGTAGATTTATAGTTTATAAACTGGTCTATTCTACCGTCGATTGTCTTAGATTTTACTTGCAAAACTCCACTATCTGATATTTCGTCACCAGGTTTGATGATCTTATTTTGCATTGCGACTGCCCCAACAAAAGGTTTTATGCTTGACCCAGGAGAATACTGACCTCTAGCAGTTCGATTAAAAAGCGGTCTGAGCTCATCTCTAAAATACTGGCTTAGTTTAAATTGTTGTTTTTTATCTTCAAAAGAAGTAGGGTCATAGTCTGGAAAATTTAATAAAGTACGAATTTCTCCAGTTTCAGCATTTAAAATCACCACACTCCCACTAGTTATTTGGGCTTTGTTGAATTCCTCTTTGGCCAAATCATAAATTTTCAATTGTAAATCAAGATCGATTGTGGTGGTAATATCTTTACCTTGAACCGAATCAATGTTTATTTTATCTTGAGTTTGGGTATTTTTGATTATCGATTTTTTTTCAATTTTACCTGGGACACCTTGTAATGTGTTTTCATAAATTTTCTCTAAGCCAGTTATGCCGATTCTTGTTTCTGGCTTATAAATTTCTTTATCTAGATTTTGAATCTGCTTTTCATCCGCCAATCCAGTATAACCAACTATCCCAGATAAACTATTTACTTTTGAGCTTTGCTCAGGATTTGTTTTGTCTAAATATGAACGAGAGTATTCAGGGATGAGCTCAGCGTCGAGATCTGAGGTAATATCAGCCACTTTTAACATCTCATCACCTTTTAGATCTTTTTTTAGCTTTACAAAGCCACCATAACCCTCAGATATAAACTTTTCCAAATCTTTTTCACTTAAATTAAGCCTCATCTTAATCAAGTCTCTTTTTTCTTGATTTTGGAGAGTTTTACCTGTAGTTACAAGTGCAAAACTAACTTGATTGTTCACTAAAATCTTACCATTTTTATCTAAAATGCGACCTCTTGGGGGGATTATATAGACAATCTGATTTGATGATCTACTTGCCCAATCCTGCCACACAGGTGCAGTATATACTTGGATTACTGCCAGTCTAAAAGTAAGCAGTAAAAAAGTAACAATCACCACAAATTGGAACAGTCTTACAAAAAGATTTTTGTTCAAGATATTATATACTAAGCTTATTGATACTTCTGATTCTAGAAATACATTGGTATCGATAATAATTTCTTGTTTTTTAGCTTTGTCGATTTTAAGATTCAAAAATTTTGTTTCAAACATCTACCATTAATTAATTTATTTTGTATTTAAATGTCAAAATATTGCCATGTTCATATAATTTTAGACAAAAAACTAGATTTGACATAACATATAAAGTATGATATAAATTCAAATTATAATTGTACTAAACTAGGATTGTAAGATGACAACAAATTCAACCACTACCGACACAAGCCCAAATAACCAGACTGATATGTTTGGTAATTTAGCCGTTGGTCAAAATAATGGTTATAATCCTAATTTCCCTCAAGGTTTCACTCCAAATAATTTGCCCACAAACCCTTTTATGCCCAGTCCAAAACCTAACAAGCTGGGAGAGTTAAGTCAGATGTTAGGAAATCCGACTCCAAATCCAACCAATTTTGGGCAAGCGAATAACAATCCAATTTTTCCAAACCAAAATTTTCCTCAAAACAATCAAGTTAATCAAACTGTGTTTACAGCTCCTGTAGCCAACCCAATCAATCCTTTTGCTTACAATCCAAGCACTAACAATGATTTCCCAAATTACAACACTGGTAACGATGGAAACAATTTTCAAAATCAAGGTCAATTTTACTCCACAATTCCAGCTCAAATAGCACCTAGCCAAGATATAGTTAATCCCTTTGGGCAGCCTTTTAATCAATCTCAAGGTTTTACTGACTACTCGACTCAGTTTTATCAAGATGGTAATTATCAAGATAATATCAATTCTAATTTTAATTATAACCCAAATTTGAATGGTGGTGGATTTCCAGTTCCTGCCTTAAACCCAATTTATAGCCAAGCCCCGACACAGCAATACAACCCACAAAAGTTTGTTCCACAGCCAAACAATTTACCTAGCCTAAGACCAGAAGATTTTGCAGGTCAAGCTTCGCAACCACAAGGAAGAATTGAAACTAGCAATATTCAAAACAATCTTGCTACTCAACCAGCAGAAACAAAACCAGTTCAAAACCCTGCTCAAGTTCAAACAGCAAATAACATTATACCTAAACCAGCCCCTATGACATCTGGAAAGCATGATAAGGTTGAAAATCTTAAATTAGATAAAATCTCAAGAGTCGAAGAAAGTAAAATTCTTGAAGGAATAAAATTACTCAAAGCTAAAGGCGCAGGCGCAGTGGTTAGTGCCCAAGGTTTATTTGGAGAAGCAAGACTAGCTCACAAAAGAAACACAGACTCTTAAAACTTAAACAACTTTTTACTATTTTGACGACTCCACTCCCAAACTAACTCTGGAGTGGTGTTTTTAATTGTAGCTATAAATTTGGCAGTATCATTTATCATTACAGGTAAGCAAGCTTTTCCTCTG
>Ga0316610_1000132_pt1 | contig 20767 bp, 18 predicted proteins | sample MIS2017111B_MG_FD_207677 | JGI IMG/M metagenome (GOLD analysis project Ga0316610, IMG submission 207677) | Microbial mat bacterial communities from Middle Island sinkhole, Lake Huron, Michigan, United States - MIS.2017.111B | ecosystem: Environmental > Aquatic > Freshwater > Lake > Sediment... | reverse complement strand
CCCAACATTTGCAGCAACAAATAACACTCAAAAGTATGTAGATATTGTTCCTGTTTCTCCATTTTATCGTATTTATTTTACCGATGGAACATTTTTTGATTACGATGGAGACTATCAAAATACTATCGATCAAATTTTAGCCCTTACCTCATCACAAGAAGAAGTGGAAGGTTTTAAGCGATTTCATCAAGAAGCACTTGAAGTATTTCAAAGAGGTTTTTTACAACTTGGATTTACTCATTTTAGCACCCCGTGGGACATGATTTCAGTTATTCCAGATTTACTGAATTTAGATGTGGTTCGAACCCTATTTGGCTACGTTCAAAAATACTTTAAGCATGAAAAAACTCAACAAGTTTTTAGCTTTGAACCTCTTCTTATTGGTGGAAATCCATATTCAGTTCCTGCTATTTATGTAATGATTCACTTTGTGGAAAAAATATGGGGAGTTCACTATGCTATGGGTGGCACTGGCAAACTGGTAAATGGGCTTGTTCAAAAATTTGAAGAACTTGGTGGGAGTATTCGATATAATAGTGAGGTTGAAAAATTGCTCATAGAAAATGGAAAGGCTACCGGTGTTATACTCAAAAATGGAGAGAGAATAGAATCTACTATTGTATGCAGTAATGCCGATTACGCTCATACCTATAATCAGCTCGTTCAGCAACCAAAACTCATTAACAGCCCGTTTAAAGTGAAACATCTTACAACATATTCGATGTCACTTTTTGTTATTTATTTTGCATTTAAACACGATCCTAACATTCCACTCGCCCTTCGTCATCACAATATTATTTTAAGCGGGCAATATGAAGAAGAGCTTGAAGCCCTATTCAAAACTGGTGACTTGCACCCTAAGTTTTCTCAATACCTTCACATTCCAACATATACCGATCCTTCAATGGCTCCAAAAGGGTACCACACTGCTTATACGCTTGTTTGTGTTCCAAATAAAAAAATTGGAAATCACGATTGGGATAATATAAGTGAGCAATTTTCTGAAAAAGTACTTACATTTATTGAAGAAAAAGGATATATTCCACAACTCAAAAAACGGTTAGTTCACACCAGTTTTATTAATCCAAATTATTTCGAGTCTACCCTCAATTCAATATATGGAAATGCGTTTGGGGTAGCACCACTTCTTCGTCAATCAGCATTTTTTAGACCTCATAACGCATCTGGTGATATTATTAACTTATATTGCGTTGGGGCAAGTTACCAACCAGGAGCTGGTGTTCCTGCTGTTATGATGAGTGCGAAAATGACTGCAAAAATTATTGCAAAAAATCACAATGTTACGTAATTTCAAATCTGTTTAATCTTTTATGCTCAACAGTTCTTCGTTGCCTCAAGCATTTGCCAAATGTAAGGATATTACTGAGTTTCATGCAAAAAGTTTTGCCTTTGCTGCAAAAAAACTTCCACCTGATTTAGCTCAGGATGTGTACGCGGTATACGCTTTTTGTAGAATAACTGACGATTTAGTTGATGAACAAAAGGAAAAAACAGCTGAGGAAATTGAAACCGATCTTAATTCGTGGAAACAAGATTTTCATCAAGCCCTTGAAACAAAAACTTCTTCGCACCCTGTTTTACTTGCCTTTGTAGATGTGTTGAATCGAAGACCAATCTCGGCATCTTTGGCTGATGAACTTATTGCGGGGGTTTCTATGGATATTGAAAAAACCGATCAACCTCAGCGATTTGAAACTTTTAAAGATGTAGAAACGTATTGTTATTACGTTGCTGGTGTTCCTGGGTTAATGATGGCGCAATTATTTGGAATAACAAATAAAGACGTTCTTAACCAAGCTGTTTTGCTCGGGAAGGCAATGCAAATTACTAACATTCTTCGTGATATTGCCGATGATCAAACTCGGAATCGTTTGTATTTAGCCACGGAAGATTTACATCAATTTGGCGTAAGTGAAGCTGATTTAGCCGCTCAAAAAATAACTCCTGAATTGAAACAGCTTATGAAGCATTATATTGCTATTGCACGAACATGGTATAAACAAGCTCAGCCAGGAATTGGGTTTTTACCAAGTCAAATTCAGGTTTCTATTTATTCAGCTTCACGTATTTACGAAAAAATTCTTACTCAAATTGAAAAAAAGCAATACGATATTTTTTCTGGACGTGTTTTTACCTCAAAATTATCCAAAATTCGTTCGTTCGTTCGCATTTATTTAACTCATAAACTAACCTACAAACCAAAAAAATAAGGAGCTTGAAATCTTAAGCAACTAAATAATAATCCAGAAATAAGGACTGAGCTGAGCACGTACATTTACTGGTAAGTCGGGGTCGGTGTTACGAAAGAATGTTTGATTATCTTCCTCTTTTGTGGGTTCAAAAACTAACCTGTCATAGCTTCCAAGTGGTTTTGGTAAAATAGTTGAAAAATCTGTTTTTAATACTGCTCCTGATGCATCAAATCGAACTGTTCCAATTTCTTCATAGCCGTAATCGAATCCGCCGTTTGCAACAATAGCCCCCGATACTTTTAGTTGCAATGGAATATCACGTACATTATTTTCTAATTTCAACTGCTTCGGTGCATTGGTTATTTGAATAAGAACTTCTGTTTGATTATTTACTATTTTATACAGCATTTCGCCAACAACCACAACCTGACCATTATTCAACCCATATATTGATTTGCGGTTAATTTCACTTAGCGAGTTTTTAATCTCTTTGTTTGGCCCTATAATAGTAACATTGTTTTGCTGCTGATTAAAATAATTTCGTTCACCAATAAAAATGCCCATTATAAGAATAAGTGCAATAGCTGCAAATCCAGCTAAAATCATCCATATCGTGCGGGTATTCATACCCTTTAACCATATTCACCCAACTCGAATTTGTCAACAACTATCGTAGTCCCACTTTTTGCTGAACTTGCAGTAAGGTTTTTGTAGCAATTTGTTGTGCTTTTCTCTCTCCTTGTTGTAACACATCGAATACTTTTTCATCAGAAATGTGTGATAATTTTTCTTGAAAATTAATTAAAAATACTTCAACTGCAGTTGCTACAGCTTTTTTCAAATCACCGTATCGCTGGCAACCTGTCCATTGTGCTACAACCTCCTCATTTTCTTTATTTTCTAGTAATGCTAGTATTTGCATTAAATTTGTAATACCTGGCTGATTCTCCCAATCCCAGTTTACAACTCCAATTGAATCGGTTGTTGCTGACATAATTTTTTTTGCCGCTTCAGCTGGATCATCACTTAAGGTTATAGTACCTTTTGGATCGTTTTCCGATTTACTCATTTTACTTTCAGGGCGAGATAACGAACGAATACGCACACCTTCTTTTAACCCCATAAATTCTAATTGTTTGTTCCATGGCTCTGGTACCGTAAACAACTCAGTTTCAAATTTATTATTCATACGAATTGCAATATCACGAGCTAATTCAACATGCTGACGCTGATCATCACCAAGTGGAATATAATGTGCTCCGTACAGTAAAATATCGGCAGCCATTAAAATAGGGTAGGTAAAAAGCCCAACGGTAACTTGTTCATTTTTACTTGATTTATCTTTAAACTGAGTCATTCGCTGAGCCTCACCATAGTAGGTAAAACAGCTTAAAATCCAAGCTAATTCAGCATGTGCAGAAACATAACTTTGGCGATACAAGGTTAAATTTTTGTGATCAACATCGAATCCAGCTGCCATGTACATTTTTACATTATCAACTGTATTTTGTGGAATTTTATGGTAATCGGTTGCTATCGTAATGGCATGTAAATTTGGAATAAACATGAACATTTCATCATCCGTTGAAAGATTATTTAACGAACGAACCATTGGAATTACTGCTCCTAAATAATTTCCTAAATGGAGGTTGGCATTTGGTTTCAACCCGGTAAGAATACGAGACATAACCTGTTCATTATCCATAACAAGAATTCTTCTGTCAACTTTATACAACTTGCTCCTTTTGACAAAAAAGAGTTTCTAGAATAAGGCATATCCAATCTGATGAACATTTTGATTATGCATAGTCGTTTTTCTCAATCAAGTGTCGATTTCGTAGTTGCTACAATTTTGTTTGTTGTATCATTTATTTTGATGGCAATTGGAATTGGTACAGCTTTTACGGTTTATAATAATTCAAGTTTATCGAACGATTCAAATTCTTCTTTTTTTCAAATAATAAGCCAAGACTATAGAAAAATTCCACGTGAAGTTGATGTAAAACCCCTTCTTCATGAACAAGACACCTTTACTTATTGGCTTATTTATTCTGATAATAAACAGTTTTACATTGTTGAATCAGTTCAAGAACAAAAACCAGTAATTGGTACAAATATCCTTAAAAAACAACTCAATAGTGCAACCAAAAATATAACTTCAGAAGTGATAAACGATGCTCGGTTAATGAGTAGTGATGTTTCAAACAACACCCAAATATACTCACTTTCCTCTGTTGATGAGTATCAAAAAAGTTGGCTTTCATATATTATTTCAGCATGTTTAGTTGCATCTGCGGGTGCGGTTTTTTTATTTTCAGGGTTCGTATCGAAACGAAAAAACATCAAAAATAAAGATTTATCGCAGACCAAAAAATGATTGTATTTTTTTAAACATCGCTTCTCCTACTAATTCAGTTACTAACTCAGGATTTTTATCGACCTGTTCAACAATTGAAGGAATCGAGCCAAAAGCAGTGAGAAGTTTTTTCTTTGTTTTTTCACCAATACCTGTAATTTCATCAAGTTGTGATTTTGAAGCAGTTTTTAACCGAGCATTTCGATTATTTGTAATGGCAAACCGATGTGCTTCATCACGAATTCGCTGAATAAGAAATTTTACCTGTCCACTTGCAAGTAAGCCGCCTTCAACTCCTCGGGGTAGGGTAGTGTCTACATTTTTTTCATCCATTACAAAAACTTCCTCTTCCTTTTTAGCAAGCCCACAGAGGGCGATCTTTCCTACCAAACCAAACTGAATCAGAACATCATTATCAGCAGATAGCTGACCTTTTCCACCATCTACAATAATTAAATCAGGAAGGTCCCAGCCTTTGTCAGAATCCTTCTTTTGATCGGCGTTCTCTAGTGTTTTTTGCTGATTTTCATATCGCGTAAATCGTCTAGTAAGCACTTCGCGATGGTTTGCAAAGTCATCATTTTTATCGGTACATTTAAACAATCGATAGAATTTTTTTGCAGGTCTACCATCAATGAATGTAACCATTGAACCATACACAAATGTTCCTGAAAGATGAGAAATATCGTAGCATTCAATTCGCCGTGGAACTGCTTTCAATCCTAACATTTTTTGTAAATCAAGAAGGGTTTTATACAAATTATTTTCTTCAAATAAACTTAATTTTTGTCCTAATTTGTTTCGTGCTAAATATACCAAGGCGTTATTTTTTCCTTGCTCCATAAGGTCGCTAATTTCTTTTTGATTATGCTCGAATACATTTCGCGTGTAAATTTTTACCCCTGAAAGTTCGCTCAGCAGCTCAATTTCTTCAGCAGACAGTGTTATTTTTTGAAGATGTTGAGGCATATTTGAATAGAAATAAAATTCTTACTTGTGCTTATTTGGAACCAAGTTCTACCATTTGCACTTTCATTCTTTGTAATGAACTAAACCTTTCTGAAAAAAAGATGTCAATATGATTATATAAAATGTAGAATAACTCTAGCCAAAACAGAAAATGTGTGCTATACTTTGCGTATAAGAATATTTTTTCATCTCATTTAACCTCAAATAAAACCCAAAAACCTTAAAAAAAAAGATCTATTTTATGGCTCAAAACACTTTTCCTGATGGATTTCCACGCGACCCTATAGCAGCTATCGATTACTCGTATTTTTTAACTGATGCTGAAAAAATTGAATGGCGTGGATGGTTGCAAACAGCAAATGCCTCTCAGCAGGAAGAGCTGGTTAATACCCTTCATGATTTGTGGGTTGATGCTCAAAAAAGTGCTGTTCCTAACGGATTTAATGTAAATGGTAGCACCCCACCTCAGCCTCAGCAGCAACGAGCTGCTCAACCACCTCAACCTCAACAAGTTCAGAATAACGCTGAATTTAGCCAGCCAGCTTCTGATTTTATTATGCCAGTTGCCCAGCAAACGCAACCATCGGTAGCACCTCAAAATAATCAAAAGCCAGCAAAACCGGCTCAAAGTGTTGAAGAAATAAATAATCAAAATGCAAAAAATTTTGGGAATACAAAATATAGTAAAAACCCCCTTCTTGATGAGGATGATAACAATTCAAGTAACGATTTTTCTTTTCAAAATACACAAAAAGAAGAGGCTAATAAAGTTCAGAAACAAGCTGAAGCTAAAAAAAGTCAAACTCAATCAGCTACTCGTTTTTTGAATATTAAAAATTTACGGGAAAGTGCAACTCGAGAAGAACTTGAATTTCTGTACAGTTCATATTTAAAGAGTCGAGAAACAAATTTCAAAACGGAAAAAGATGTAGTGGAAAACCATGCCATGTTTTTAGACAAGGTGATGAATATTGTGGTGAATTTTGAACAGGTTGCCGATTATTACGAGGCCATGACGGAGAAATTGTTGGAAATGAATGATAAATTAGTTGCAAACGCTCGGGATGTTGCTCAAATTAAGAATGAATATCAGAATAAACAGCTTTCCGCTCAAGATGAAATAGATGCGTTGAAAGATAGAATGGATAGATTTGAAAATCAGTTGCGTGATCTTCGATTAAGTAACAATAAACGGTTCCAAGAAATACAAGATGAAGTTTCAATTTTTGAGGCAGATTCTTTGGGCTACGATGGAATGGCACAGAGGTTTGAATTACTTGAAAGTAAAATTAGCAAGCTTGAACGATTGAATAAAACAGAAGATTCAACACCAAGTATTCGTGACCGATTTAGTCAACTTCAAAATCGTAATCAACCAAGAAAAGAAGAGGAATCTCCAACTGCTCCAGCGGTTCCTTCAAAAACCATCGACATGCGAGATGAAGTTTAATTATTGACAGAATTGTTTGCAACAAGTTAAGTGTGTGGGTTATGCCCACATATTTTTTAGCAAAAACCGATCCTGAAACCTATTCAATCGACGATTTACAGCATGATGGAAAAACAGTCTGGGATGGTGTTCACAATTATCAGGCTATTAATGTAATAAAAACTTGGAAACCTGGTGACCTCATCTTTATTTATCATTCACTTGGAGAAGCAGCTATTGTTGGGCTTGCTGAGGTTATTGGAAATCCTCATCCTGATGCAAACGATAAACGTGGCATTAGTTGGTGTGCTGAAATTCAGTATCTTCAAACCTATCCACCGCAGCAGCGTGTTACTCTTGCACAGGTAAAACAATCGGGACAATTCAATGATTTTGCATTAGTTCGTCAGTCTCGACTTTCTACCATGGAATGCCCGATAACGTTCGTGAATTGGGTTCTTGATAAGATTGGTTAGTGTATTTTATTCTTTTTATGAGAATTGACAAAACAGCCCAAATTCAGTTGTATTCAAATTGTGGCCATTCAAATTTCCTCATTTAGTAGTCTTTTTTCATTTTCAAAACTGTTAAAAACAGGGGTTTGTGCTTATTTAATTATAATGCTGCCGTTGTTTAGTTTTTCGTTTATTACGAAAGTATTTACTCCAAGCAAACCTCCTCGTGTTGCTTTAGTATTTGGAGCGGGAGTGTATTGCAAACCCAGTAGTTTTCAGCAACAAAAAGCTGAATCAGGTAATGAAGAAAATTATATTGATTGCTCTCCTACAAGTGTGCTAGAAAAGCGATTAGACGCCACTATTTCTTTATGGAAGGAAGGAAAAATTGATACCATTATTGTTTCAGGTGATAATCGATCTACTCAATATAACGAGCCAGCTGGAATGTTTCGCTACTTAAAAGATGCTGGAGTTGATACAAATATCATTATTCAAGATTTTGCTGGACTTAGCACTATCGACACTTGTTGGCGGGCAAAAAATGTGTTTCAGGCACAATCAGTTTATGTTATTACTCAAGCATTCCATATTTCTCGAGCCAGTTTTTTATGTCGAAATGTTGGTCTTGAAGTTTCTTCTATTACTGCACCTAATTCAGATTCTTTGGGTACAACATTATGGGGAATTTTTCGCGAAATACCTGCAAGTTGGGCAGCTGTTTTTACCTTTTACGGTTATGACAATGCTTTGGCAGGGAATGGGCAAGAACCTCGCGTTGAGTAGGCATGTTATGTTCACATTTTTTGTTGGTTGATATTGTTTATTTGCCAAAATATGAATATTATGCTGTAATTACAAGTATTTAAATCTATATAAATCTCATTTTTTAGTTATATGAAATGTACTTCAGTTTGCTTATCAAACGATTTTAATTTTAAACAGGCGTGGCAATATTTACAAGACCATTATAAAACTGCCGCTTATAAAAACGTTATTCATATTGACGAGAAAGAGTGGGATGCGTTTGTATTTTCATATGGATTGGTAGTTTTTTGGAACGCCGACTATGATTCACAAAAAAGCCTACTTAATCAACTTTATCGCTTTGAAACTGCTCATGTAGAAAATGATTATGAAGATTCATTTGAATATTCTATTGGTGATGTTGAGGCAAGTAAAATTCGCAATGATGAGATTTTTTTAGCAGCTGATGACGTACTTGATAAATTAGCTATTTCCCATGCTATATCTCAATCAACAAGTCTTACTTATTTTGAAGACAGGATTCAAAAGATGATAGAAAAAACACGACACATTCCTCTGGATTTAGCAAAAAATGGAAAAATTTCTTTTTCAGGAAAGAAAATATCGAAACTTGTTGGAGCAATGTTGCAGGAAAAAACCTTGGTTAATTTACATGTTGACTTACTTGATACACCTGAATTTTTTTGGGAACACCCTGAACTTGAACAGCTGTATTTTACTACTTCACGTTATTTAGATATTCAAAATAGAGTAGAGGTACTGAACAAAAAATTAGAAGTTATAAGTGATATTTTAAGTGTGCTTTCTGACGAGCAAAAACACCATCACTCTTCTACACTTGAATGGATTGTAATTATCCTCATTCTTATTGAAATTACCTTTACGCTGCTTGAAGTATTTCAAATTATTCATATTTAATACCTCATTGAATATTGAACGAATCTGTGACATTTTATAAGGTTTCAAACCTTTGTTTTTTCATAAATTCAAATAAACATCAATCACAATAATATGTTTTATAACAACACAACATTACAACATAAATATCACAACTTAGTTAGCAACACTGAACATTTTGATAAAAGAATGAAAATCTTAAAAGTGGATTTTACTCAACCTTGGTGGGATATTATAACTCAACAAAAAGGCTTGGCTTTTTTAATTACTTCTCTTCAATTTGTGAATAGTATTTTTGACGCACTTTTCCCTATTTTAATAGCCTGGTCGATTACTTCAGCAAGTGTTTTTTCCTTTGTTTTAATTGCCCTAACCAGACTTGGTTTAACCATCGCTTTCAACCTTGTTTGGGGTTACAATGCAATTTTTCAATTACAAACAATTCATAGTGTAGAGTACGCAGCTAATAAGTATTTTTTGGAAGTTGATCCTATTTTTCATACCACCAAATCGAGCGGAGAAATTCTGTCTAAAGTACAAAGAGGATCAGATAGCTACGAAGATGTGATGGATATTATTACTTTTGAATTATTCCCCATGGCAATTGGATTTGTAACTACCGTTTTAGCCATGTTTGTATTTGATTGGAGACTTGGATTTACGAGCATGTTTTTTATTGTTTTGATAACACTCATCAACATTTTTGGAAACATTTTTAGTACCAAAACGTTTGAACCAAAATCGAACAAAGCGAGAGATAAATTAAAAGCTGTAATTGTAGAAAACTTACAGCAAGCTCATTTTATTCGTAGTCTTTTTGCAACTCCTGAACAATTAGAGAAAATGAAAAAACTGGGAATAAAAAATATGGTTGCCACTGCTAATAGCTGGCGAGGCTCTAATAACATCGGTTCAATTGTACGCATGATTTACATTTCTAGTATCATTTTTATTGGGCTTATTGTTTTAAATCAGCTAAACTCTGGAGCTTTAAATTCTGCCACAGCTTTGGCTATTGTTTTAACCTACACCAATAGCACTCAAGGTGTTTTATACATTGGAGACAAAGTAAAAAGATTTAGTAAAAGCCTGGTTTCTATAACCGATTTATTTCAATTAATAAACACTTTTGGTAAAAAAAGTTACCCAGTTTTGGAGGAGGAAGCTCGTTTCAATTTCAACAAAAATATAAAATCTTAACATATTTTATTACAAATTATGAAGAATAACTTTAACTCATGACTTCTTTTTACACCCAATTGCAAACCTGGTTTTATACATTTACAACACATTTATTTAGAATTTCAGATGCCTTAAAAATTTATCCAATTGATTTTACTCAACCTTGGTGGCATGTTTTTAAACATCAAAAAGGTATTGTTGTAGTTGTAATTTTATCGGAAATAGTTCAATCAATTTACCAAACACTTTTACCGTTTATTTTTGGAAAAGCAATCAACGATAAAAACCCACAAATTATAATTTGGAATTTAGTTTTCTTTTTAATTTTAGAGATAGCTAATCGAGTAATAGTAAGATATTTCTCAGTTTTGTATCAAAATATAACCATTGCTATAAAATATCAAGCCTACAAATATTTTTTGACGGTTGACCCTATTTTTCATAGTACCAAATCGAGTGGGCAAATTATCTCTAAAATTGAAAATACAACAACTACAATTGGAGCCTTTTTAGGTATGATGGTAGGTAGTTTTGTACCAATTATTATTGGTTTTATAACCGTAATTATAACTATGTTTTCGGTAGATCTGAAATTTGGACTAGTCTCGCTTGGATTTTACTTGGTAATATTAATAATCAATATTTTTATGAACTACCTTGCTAGCGATACCTTCAACCAACCCACAATTAAAATGCGTGACAAACTACAGTCTATAATGACTGAAAATATAGCTCAAAACTGGTTTATCCGTTCTACTTTTGCTACTTCAGAACAGGTTGAAAAGAATCGGAAAATGATTTTAAAAGCTCACACAATTTTTAGTACAAACTGGCTTTCGTATGGGCTTATAACCACAGTAAGTAGATATTTATATGCTATTTCCACAACAATTTTAGCTTTCATGATAATTCAAAAAGTTGAAATTGGAGAGTTAGATTTGGTTTTAGCAGCAGCCTTGATTATTACGTATTTAGGAGGTTCTCGGGCTATCATTCAAATGGGTGATGTGGTGCAGACCTTAACTGAAAATAATAATAAGCTCAACGATTTGTATCAATTTATTGCAGGTTTTGGCAAACAAACGTATCCAGTTTTGGAAGGCGAAGAACCAGATCCGCGAAGTACCTAGATCCTGAAATTTACTTCAGGATGACAACACTCTAATTCATCATAAAAACAAGACAAATCAATACTTTATTCATATCGCAACCATCTCAAAATCACATTTAGACCAAACCAACTTTTATGACCAATCACACTATAACTGCAACTAACCTTAGTTTTGATTACAACGCTAAAACACAGGTTTTTAATAATCACAGCTTTTCGCTCAGTATTCCTCAAAATAAATCAAATAAACTTTACGGCATCATTGGCCCTTCTGGAACAGGTAAAACTACCCTTGTTTCAATTTTAGGTGGGCAATTAAAACCAACAGCTGGTACTATTGAAATCGACAATGTAAATATTTATGCTGTTACCGATGGAGTTCGTAGAACTTTAATTACCATGCAAATGCAAACTTCAACATCGCTGCGAGGAAAACTGAAATATAATTTACTTTTTGGTTTGCCTGATTCTTGGCAGGAAGATCAAAATACCACACCAACGTATACCGACCAATACCTTATTGAGGTTTTGAAAAATGTGGGTCTTTGGAGCTTATTTGAAGGTAAGGAGGGTTTGGATACCCTAATTGGTGAAGGTGGGCTGAACCTTTCGGGTGGGCAACGACAGCGACTTAATTTTGCAGGGCTTTATTTACGAGCTCAATATTTCAAACCAACGTTAATTTTAATTGACGAACCAACCAGTAGTTTAGATGAAATGAGTGAATTTGCCATCACTAAAATGATCAATGAACTTGCTCAGAATGCCATCACGTTCGTTGTGGCTCACAGGCTTAAAACACTCGATCAGGCAGTTGCAATTTTTGACTCTTCACTTCTTGAAAAGAGTAATAAAATGGAATTTATGAGTAAACCTGAGTTACTGAAGAAATCACAATACTATCAAGACTTGATGGCAGGTAGGGCGATGTTGGATGAGTAGAGGTTAATGCTAAGTGAAAAACGAATAGTGAACAGTGAATAGATGAAATATCGGTTTATTGTCATCACAAAATATCTTACTGCCATCCTGAATTTATTGAGGGAGTTTGAGGCGTAATCGGATACAGTTCATAATTGATTGAGTCTGTAATCTGGGAAAAACACCCCGCCTGCTATCGCAGCCACCCCTCACGAGGGGAATTTTTAATGTATATATTTTATTCTCTAATTTTCAAGAAAATAATTGGTCACAGTCTATTTTTAGATTCTGAAACGAGTTCAGAATGACAGTTATCTCCAATTCAGAATGACGCTACTCTACTTATTAATCTTTCAGCTAATCCGGTATTGCTAGCCCTTTGGTAATACATTCTTCACACACAATGCCGTGTTTGCGGTGTCCATCTTCAACGTAGTCAATGTAGTTTTCACTCGTTTTGCCACATTTTCTACATTTTCCAATTACTACATGATCTGCTGAATCGATATTAAATCCCATTACTACTCGCTCATCGAACACATACAATTTCCCTAAAAAATCTTCATTTGGATACGCTTCCATATAGGTTACAATTCCATTGTGAAGCTGGTATACATCGGTAAATCCGTGTTTTATTAAAAATCCGCTGGCTTTTTCGCAGCGAACGCCACCTGTACATACTGTTACCACTGTTTTATGCCTTAAATGGTCAATTTGATCCATTAAATTTGGCAAATCACGAAATGTTTTAAAATCTTTCAACAAAACTGAACCGGCAAAATGCCCCGATTCGTACTCGTAATCGTTTCGCATATCTACAATGTAAAACTCTTTGTCCGAGTTATGAATCCAGTCATGTAATTGCTCGGCTGAAAGATATTTCCCCGTTACACCTTTGTGTGGTCCAACCTCATCTTTTCCAGGAAAACGAGTGGTTACAATTTCTTCCTTAACTTTCACTTGTAACTTTGGAAATGCAGTTCCTGTACCTTCACTTCGCTTAAAATCGATATTTGCAAATTGCGGCCTTTTGCACATTTCTTTCACGTACTCTTCGGTTTTTTCCGTTTCACCTTCAAGCGTTGCATTCATTCCTTCAGCGGAAATAAGCACACGACCTTTTAAGCCCAATCGTTCACACAACGTTCGTTGCCATTTCATCAACTCGGTAGGGTTTTCCAGTGTGTCGTAAATGTAAAAAAGCAAAATTTGATAGGGGGTATTTACTGGTTTTTTTGGCATACAATCTATTTCTTACGAATGGTTCTTTTTTTGTCAAAGTCTGTTTATGTTGTTGACATTTTTTTGGAAACACATCTTCATCCAACCATGAACGTTTCACTTATTCTTCTTCAGTCACTCGATGGATTTATTGCCCACGACCTTACCGATAATTTGAGTTGGGGGACGAAGGAAGATAAGCAATTTTTTCGCACAAAAACGAAAGAAGCTGGCTGCATGATTATGGGAAGTTCAACCTTTGAAAATATGCCGTTTCCCCTGGCTTTTCAGAATCGGTTTAGTTATGTGCTTACATCAAATCCGCAAAAATACTCTGAATTGAATCAATCTCCTTTAGTCCGTTTTTTATCGGCAACTCCTACCGAAATTCTTCAACAAGCCAAGCAAGATGGGTATGAAAACGTTGTAGTTATCGGTGGTGGTAAAATAAATTCTGCCTTTCTTCAAAACAATCTTATTGATGAAATTTACGTTACTATTGCACCGCATATTTTTGGCGATGGAATTGCTGGTTTTGGTCGATTAAACCTGAACACTCAGCTTCATTTAGAATCAGTTAAAACCATTACTGAACACGAAATATTGTGTCATTATAAGGTTGTGAAATAACGTTACTGAAGGTTTTGCTTATATTTATACTCAAATAAAACCTTTTTTGCTATGTCTAATACCAAAATTACCTCATCAACCTGCTACCAAATATACTCAATTCAATCAATAGAGTAGGGGTTTGGATAGACGAATTTTGAACGATGCGTAGATGAATTTATATGTCATCTTGAAACTTTCTATTGTCATCTTGAATGTATTTCAGGATCTAAAACAAATGATAAATTATTATTGATAAGCGATAAGTAGGGGAGAATTGGTATCACATACCACCTCGCTGCCATCCTGGATTGCATAAGCGTTGTCCTCAATTTATTTCAGGATTTTGTGGAATAGTCTAACTCACTCAATAATCGGTTTAACTCGGCATAATCTGGCTCAATCAATAATCTGTTTTACTCATAAGCTCGGCAAATCCAGCCCGCCCTACGGGCACCCCTCAAAAAAGGAATTTTAATCGACATAGTTTATTCTCTGTTTATCAATTATAATTAGTTATTTCTTACTCCTCTTTATGTCTCAACAATTTAAACTTCAAATTCTTACTGGCTTATACGTGGCTGCTATGCTTGGTGCCAATTTACTTGGTTCAAAAATATGGGAAATTTCCTATCCTCAGTGGCTTCAAAACGTACTTCACTTTCTTGATTTTTTTCAATTTCATATTGGAAGTCAAACTGTTGTTCCTTTTTCTTCTCAGTCTCTCAGTTTTTCTGTTGGGCTTTTTGTTTTCCCGCTTACATTCGTTATTATGAACTCAGTTACTGAAGTTGCTGGTAAAAAAATTGCAAAACAGATTTTCCTTACAGGTCTTATTGCACTCGTTTTTATTACGTTATACGCAGTTTTAGCAGTTGCAATTCCTCCAGCAAATCGATACAATGTTGATGCATTTAAAGGTGCGGCGTTTACAAAAAATGAAGCATACACATTTATTTTTAGTTCTTCTATTCGTATTCTTATTGGAAGCTTTACGGCTTTTGCAACGGCTCAGCTGTTTAATATCTGGCTTTTTGATCGAATTCGTGCACGTGTTGGAGAAAAGTTTTTGTGGCTGCGAAACAATCTTGCCGATGCTGGTTCACACTTTGTTGATACCACTGTTTTCTATTCAATTTCTTTTATTCAACTTCCGTTTGCTATTCCTTTTTTAGGTATTGAAGCAGGGAGTGGGTTACCTCTCGACCTCATTGTAAAACTATTTGTGCCGTACTATATTTTAAAATTGTTCGCCTCAGCTATTAACACTCCATTGGTTTATTTAGCTGTAACATGGTTGAAAAAAGATGTTGTTTTAAACTCAAATGTTGAAATTGCAAATCAGAAATAAAAATAAAAACCTTGCCAAAAATTGCTCCCTATGTAATAAAAAAATCATGCTTACCATTCCTTCTTCGTGGTCAAATTCCATGGAAAATCAGCTGCCATCCGATCAAATAGAATTACTTGCTTCTGCACTTCATTCCACGCCAACACGAGCGGTACGTTTTAATCAACGTAAATTATCGCAACTTCACCTAAGTTCACAGCAAGTTGGCCTTTCTCTTTCTGATCCTGTTTTATGGTGTGCCAACGCTTCTTATCTTGCCCAAAAGCAATCTGTTGCTTCAAACCCTTATTTTTTTGGAGGTGCTTTTTACGTGCAAGAACCCTCCTCAATGCTTCTTCATTCTGCATTCAATCAGTTGAATCTTGAAGTAAATTCTGGATTAAAAGCACTTGATTTATGTGCAGCTCCAGGGGGAAAATCTACACTGTTGCTCGATTTTTTGGGTGAATCAGATTTGCTTGTAGCTAACGATATTAACCGCCTGCGAGCCGATACGTTAACTGAAAATATCAGCCGTTGGGGAATGGCAAATGTTGTAACAACGAGCAATCAGCCGCAAGATTTTGCTTCCCTTCAAGGGTATTTTGACTGCGTTCTTGTTGACGCACCGTGTTCTGGCGAGGGGCTATGGCGAAAAACTCCACAGTCGGTAGATGAATGGTCGGTTGATAATGTTACGTATTGTGCTCTGCGTCAAAAAGATATTGTTCGCGATGTTCTCCCTGCTTTAAAATCGGGTGGCTATTTTATATATTCAACGTGTACCTACAATTCTGCTGAAAATGAAGATATTGTGAACTGGCTTACTTCTGAAGGTGGTTTAGAAACTGTTGACCTCACTTTTCCAACTCAGTGGGGATTAACAAAGTCAAATAATGGCGGTTTTCACTGTTACCCACACAAAGTTCGTGGCGAAGGGTTCTTTTTTTGCGTGCTGAAAAAACCTCAATCTGATGAGTCTATCGAAACTCAAAACGCATCAAACAACGAAGAAAAATCTGCACAAACGAAACTATCATCAGCGATCATTCCTCATTACAAACAAAAAAATATTCGACACAAAAAAACTGCTTTTCAGGCATTACGTGGAAAAGGTTTTACACCTCAATTTAGTTTACAAAAATTAAAACAGCAGCCGAGTTTTTTGAAGCAATGGTTTGATAGGAGCGATTTTGTATGGCGACAATTTCGTGATGAATTGGTTGTTATTCCATCTCATCTTATTCAAGAGTTTGAGTATTTATCTGAAACGTTAAAAGCTATTAAACTTGGGCTACGGGTAGGGAAGTTATCTCGAAAAGGAAGTGAGTGGATTTTGCAGCCACATATCGACTTGGCTCGATTTTCCTCCTCCTTAAATTCCACAATTCCCCAAATTTCTTTAAATTATGAAGAGGCACAAGTATTTATAACTACACAAAAACTTGTTAGTCAGCCATCAACAAATCAATCAGGTTGGCATCTTATTACGTATAAGGGTCTTGGGCTTGGTTGGCAAAAAATAGCCAAGGTATAATTTTTTCTTATTTGACTTTTTTCAGTATTTCGTACTCATTCCTTAATATCTTATTTCATTTTTTGTTGCTTTTCAATTTGTTGTCTCTTTATGTCTCGCATCTCATTCGTTCTTCCTATTTATAATGAAGCTCAAAATATTCCTAAATTATGGGAAGAATTAACAGCGGTAACTAGTCAGTTGGCACAAAAATACGCCATTGAATATGTGTTTGTAAACGATGCAAGCACCGATGAATCACGCACTCTTCTTGACCAACTTCAATTAGCTAACCCTGAATCGGTAAACGTACTTCATTTCAGCAGAAACTATGGGCACCAAATTGCAGTAACAGCAGGGCAAGATTACGCAACTGGCGATGCCATCATCATCATGGATACCGACTTGCAAGATCCACCTGCAGTTTGCCTTGAGTTGGTTCAAAAATGGGAAGAAGGTTGGGATGTTGTGTACGCTCAGCGTCGACGATACAAAACCAATTTTATCAAACAAACTACCGCTTTTGTATTTTATCGGTTGATGGCGAAAATTGCGAACGTGAACATTCCAGTAGATACTGGTGATTTTCGATTACTCAGTAAACGCGTGAACGATGAAATGAAAAAATTCCGTGAACATTCCCGATTTTTACGTGGTATTAGTTCACTTGTTGGGTTTAAACAAACGGCAGTTCAGTTCGACCGATCGCCTCGTTTTGCTGGAAAACCAGGGTATACATTTTTGAAAAGTTTACAACTTGCTTTCGATGGTATCACATCATTTTCGCTCTTTCCCCTTCGTTTTGTTACCATAACTGGAGTACTTTTATCGGCCGCAAGTTTCATTTTAGGACTTGGATACGTTATTTTCTCACTCCTTGGCGGGCATGCTATTTCTGGTTGGGCAAGTATGATGACCGTTACATTCTTTTTAGGCGGGGTTCAAATGCTTATGCTTGGTATTCTTGGTGAATATATTGGACGAATTTATGTTGAATCGCTGAATCGTCCGTTGTACACCCTCGATAATAAAGATCGCTAGCATACCGTTTTGGTTGACAGATTTCTTATTCCTGGAAATAAGTCAGTAGTATGAACTCGCTTTTCTCTCGCTTATTCTTATTTTTGCGTCAGCAACCAATGTGGGTGCTTGTTATTTTTTTCTTGTGCGTTATTGCAGGATCAGCTGCTCGATATTTTGGACTTTTCAACCTCGGGTATGTTTTTGATACCATAACCACCCAACATGCATGGGGAAGAAATACCTACGAAATGGGTTTTTATGGCTTTTGGCAAAACTATACAGGGTTTTTCGATTATCTTCCTGGTAGTCTTTTGTGGCTTAATTTGTTCTATGCTATCAGCCGAATTCCTTTTATTCAAGCTGCTGGTGACTGGCAATCATTTGTTATGGTCATGAAAGGTTTTTATTGGCTTGTTGAAATTGCCCTGTCAGTTATTGTTTTTGTTACTGCTCGAAAGGTTCGCCCAACTCAGCCTGGTTTTGCACTTATTGTTGCTGGTCTTACCTACTTAAACCCTTCTTTGTGGTTTGTTTCAGGAATATGGGGTCAAATGGATGGACTTATTGCAACCCTCAGTATTCTTGTATTATTTCTGCTATTTGCTTCTTCAGCTCAGAACCTTCCTTGGTATCGAACAAATACCTGGTTTGCAGGAATTTTATGGGGTATTACAATTTGGACAAAAATGCAGGCAATTCTTTTGTTACCAATCATTCTCCTTTTTTTCTTTTGGAACAAAAACCTTCGTCAAATACTTTTTACCAGCTGGTACGCATTGCCAAGCGTTCTTATTGGTTTATTTATTGCAAATCCGTTTCCTTCGCCACTTTCTTTCTCAATGCCTGTTCAAATTTGGGGCTCTATAACGGCAATTCTTCTTTATCTTATTATCAATTTTAGCTTTAAAAATAACACTATTTGGGCAGAAGTAAATCGTTTCTTTTTAGGTTTTTGGGCAGTTTCAGCTATTGTTGTTGCAAATACTATTTTTTTCAACGCCACACGATTAGGTTCAAGCGTTGGAGCAATGTTTTCTCGAAAAATGGTAGTTTCTGAGGGTGCGGCTTCTGCGTATGGTATTTTTAATTTATCAGCTGAGGGTGGAGGTCAAGCACTTACAAGCACTCTGTTAATTGATGCAGGAACATGGACATTTTCTATTGGTCAGTTTGCAACCATTTGTTTAGTATTGGCAATGGCAACCATAGCCTATGGGCTACTTTCTGGGCAAGACCTTCGCAACGTTATTACAAGTAAAATTCCTATTCTTAAATCATTTTCAATTTCTGAAGCACTGCTAACTCTCTTCATGTTGAATTTGGCTTACTTTATTTTTTCAACAAAAATGCATTCCCGCTATGTTCACATTGGAATAACACTCATTCCTTTTTTACTTATTTTTAGCAGTACATGGAAATATAAACCAGTTCTTTTTTTATCACTCATATTGCTTAATTTCTCTTATTTAGCAAACCAGTTTTCCGTAATGGGAGCACAATACAACGATTCAATTTTTTATCGTCAGCCTCAATGGCTTTATACATTTATGGATAGTTTGAAATTCGATTTGAACCAAATTGCTACCGTTGGTAACCTTATTGCTACCATTGTATTACTTGGTTGGTACGTAGCTAGAAATAAAGAAATAAAATCTGCTTAAGAATCTATTTTAAATCACCATATCCTAACATTAGATCCTGAAATAAATTCAGGATGACACAACAGTGAACATGAGAATAATAACCCTAACATTTGTGTACTAAAACTGATCAGGAGGGTAGTTGTCGTGAGGTGTTCTTGGCTCTCGTAATTTTTGGAATGTGCGAATTCTTCGTAATACAAAAATAAGCACCACCACCACAATTGCAATTATAATAGTTATGATAAGCATAATTAAAATTCTTGTTTCTGTTTGCCCAAGTTTAATTTGATTTGCTTCAGTCGAGCACGCATATCCACTACAGGCGTTTGAATTGGTACACACACCATTTTCACAAACATAGCCGTTTGGTACTACACACCTTCCGCTTAAATCTCTCTGCTGAGCAGTTAAACATTTATCAACACATTGGTTGTTAAAAATTTCAGCACCTTTGTTACAAATTAATTGAACTATTTCACAATTTCCATTTTCTACATTTCTTAATTCGTTTTTTTCGCATATTTTCTTACACGAACCAAGTGCAAATTCTTCATTATTACTACAGCTTTCATCTGACGCTATTTTTAACTGAATAGTTTGTAAACCAGGTTTTGTTCTTGAACCATAATCAGTTGAGTTTAGTACATTCTGATTGAAAATAATTCTTGCCAAGTCTCCTGGTTTTGCGTCTTTTCGAACTTGAAGTGAAACAACCAAACACCCAGTGTGTCTTGCTTGAAGGGTAGTACTTTCCGCTCCGCTCGCTTTTTCAGAATCTTTAGATGTTTGCGGTCCATATTGTGTAATTCCCGTAAGAGATACAAGCGATGAACTCAGTAAAAAACCTTTTCCAGTAAATTCACCCTGACACTGATACCGTTTTGGGTATTTTTGTCCATCTTGTTCAACTATTTCAGTGTAGTATTGATCGTACGTTTCAGATTTATTTATTTCAAATCCTTTCCCAATTACCTCAACTTTTAATGAACTATTACGAATATCTTGCTCGTTATAAATCGATCCGTATGGAAATTTAAGATAAATAGGGTCTTTCCGATCTGCTCGAATTTCCTCTTGATATTCAACAATAGCTTCAGCTTGTTGTGCGTTAACAGAAATATTCA